>CEOH01036563.1_pt1 | contig 20412 bp, 23 predicted proteins | sample 530311 | NCBI WGS metagenome assembly CEOH01 (sample SAMEA2619923, study PRJEB7988) | marine metagenome | biome: marine biome (ENVO:00000447); feature: deep chlorophyll maximum layer (ENVO:xxxxxxxx); material: "saline water (ENVO:00002010), including plankton (ENVO:xxxxxxxx)" | depth 60 m
TGACGTCGGGCCAATCAAACCGATGCCAGGCTCTGATAATCCCCGACTGAAAAATCTTCCGCCGACGCCAGGAGTTGAAACGCCTAGGCTTCCCAGCGGCAAGCCGGCGCCAGGCTTTACTCCACACGCTATACCTCTAGAGACAGTAGAGATACTAGCTAACGGAGACATAGTGGTAAATTCGGATCTTCGTGGTCATTATAGCGCAGATGATCTTCGCAAACTTGACGCTGACGGCATCCTTCCAAAAAGATGGACTCAAGATTATCAGCACGTATTAGACGAAATTTCAGATATGGTTGAAACTCAAAGCAAAGGCTGGAGGTCTTTATCTAGCTCTAAAGAATTCCGATTGGCAAAAGGAGAAACTGCTTCTTTAGCGCGCAGAATTGCAGATAGAATAAGAACAACTATTGGAACTAGCTGGGGTTTTGTTATCGATCGACTTGACCCAACATCAAAAATATATAGAAGACAGATGAGCGCGATCAACGCACCTCCTTTGACTAAAAGAGGGAGAGTTAAAATGTCTGCAGCAGTTGACGCAGACATCAATAAAGTCAAGAGAGATCTTGCTAAGGCGCGCGCAAAAAATGTTAAATTGATGAATACTCCTGGATCTCCAGAAAAGAAAATAGCAGCGCAAACTCAGCGAGCCCAGAAACTAAGACAGTCATTAATAGCTTTAAAGGATTTAAAGGACATAATAGACTCTGGAGGCGCAACAAAGAAAACTCTTGGCGGAGCGCTTAAGCGCGCAGGCGCTACGGGCGCCAGAGGCCTAGGTAAAATAGCTGGATGGTTAATGCTTCCGGCTGATGCTGTAGTAATATATCAAGCGTTACAAGATGCACAAATGCATGGCGCAACCTCTTCAGAGGCGCTTAAGCTAACAACTTTAGCACAAGGTCATGGTTTTGATGAGCTGGCTCAATTTCTTGTTGGGTGGGCTGGATATCAAGACGATTGGTTTGTACATGAAGAGTTTTTTAATCTTCATGCTAAAATTCAAACCAGATATTATCTTGCATGGAGCAAGATGATGTTCTTGAAGAGACACTGGGAAAATATACCAATTGGAACTGAGACACCTGGAGGGCCCTGGACCGCTGAAGATCGTAACACACTTCGTCGAGTTAGAAAATATCAAAAAAGTGGAGTCGATCTTGTTGATCCAGCTTTAAGAAAGATAATGGGTAAGAATCTCCGCGGGTTTATGAAAAAAATATTTCCTGCGCCTAAAGATTCTTCAGGACGTACTTTTAAGCCCGATTCTCCGGAGTATCAAAATCCAACAAGATGGAACGCTCCTGGATTTCCCCAGGATTTGCAAGAATCTAAAAATTTTCAAAGATCTAAAAATAAAATAAAAATTAAAATTAATTCTTAACTTTTCTATAAATTATCTTATTATATAATATAACTAAAATTACAAGTTAACTATAAGGAGATAATTATGACTGTAAAGCAGGTATTTAACAAACCCTGGAAAAATGATTCTTTTCATGCAACCTTCGAAGAAGCAGACACAGTTCGAAAAAAACTAATTAACATATGGTCTGAAAACAAAGAACATGAAGGGATGCAAGCAAAAGTAAAGCGGCTATCTGACCGATATGTAGTAAAGACTAGACTGCATCCGGATTTTGACATCAAAGAGGAAAAGAAAAATGGGAAAGGTAAACGACGAAATAAAAAGAATTCAAGTCGAGGAAAATCTGACACTCCCCCAGTTATTTGATAAATACCCTCATCTGGCCAGACTTCAATTTGAAGAAATTAGAGAAGAGAGTAATCTGAAAGAAAGTAAAGGTCAGCTTAAACTTCTCTTAGATTAGCTTTACACCGCTCGATTTTGTAGCTACTATTATAGTACAGAACCGGGCAGTATCTCCTCGCTCTTATAAAGCGTAGAAAGAGTAGTCGGTTACACGTGGGTTCAATCCCCACCTGCCCGACCAGCCATTGGAAATAAAAAAAATGAGAGAAAGCAAAAAAAAATATTTAGTTGAGTATAACAAATATAAAGACATTCAGTTAGCGCTGAATGAAATTTATGTTAAAAAAGCTCGCTCTTCAGAAAAAGTAATGATAACTGAGATTGATGAAGTAGCTAATGTAGCTAGAGTAAAAAATCTACGTACAGGCGCTTTGCAAACTAAGACTCTTCACTGGTGTCGAAAAAACTTAGAGCTTCTATCCTCTTAGTTAGGATACACATATTGCGCCCTCAATGTGTCAATAAATTTTGATATATTGATTCATGGCTTCGTGGAATCTTTATAAAGTTCCAGAGATCTGTATATGTTGCAGAAAGAGTTATATGATGAAACCTATAATGCACAGAATGAATCACACCGACTAATTCACCTTTAATATTAACAATAGGAGATCCAGAAGAACCACCAATAGTGGGAATTCCGTAAAACGCATTTCTTTTACTATTACCAAAAAATCTGCCTTCATACACCGGCACCATCTCTCCATCAATAATGCCAACCGGCGCAGCTAGATTATATACTTTTTCTGCATATTCCGGAGCTTTGACCGCCAGCACTAATGGATAATTTGGGAGATCTTTTGTTTTTTGAGCGCCAAGTATACATATGTCTAATTTTAAATTATATTTTAATATGAACAGCGCATGCACTTTGTTCGACCGATCAATCGCCTTGTGCACTATGTCTCCGCCACTTTTACGTACAATATCCTCTAAAGGTCCTAAGTTGCATATATGCGCGGCTGTTAATATTGCCAATGACCCTCCATATATTATAATTGATCCGGATCCGGATGAATGGAGAGAATATTCTGGAGCAGAACATGTATTCCCATCAGAGCATGCCCCTGGCTTTATATAGGTTTCTATTTTTACTACTGATTTTTTAACATCAGAAAGGCGTTTAACTACGGTCGTTTGCGAAACACAACTACTTATAAATGGTACAATAAATATCAATAAAAGATTTAAATATTTTTTCATATCATGGTAAATAGTTTGTAACAGAAGAGTAACATATGAAAAAAACCTACATTCTTGATACGAACGTGTTTTTAACTAACGCAAAATGTATTTTTGAATTCAAAAACAACGATATTGTCATCCCTTTAAAGGTGCTTGACGAGATTGATAAGCACAAGAAAAGACAAGATGGAGTAGGTTTGCAAACGAGATCTACAATTCGTATCTTGGACGATTTGCGGAGCAAAGGAAACCTGCACAAAGGTGTTCGTCTCGGCCGCGGCAAAGGCATATTGTCTGTACGAGGATACGATTTAGAAGACGTCCCAGTAGCATGTGATATTGCTAGTGCGGATAACGAAATAATTGCAACTGCTATAACTGAAAAGAAGAGAAACGTCAAACGGAAGGTGATTGTAGTAACCCGAGATATCAATATGCGCGTTAAATGTGACTCCTTGGGTATACCAACAGAAGATTACGTACCAAATCGCATAGTCTCAAGCACTAATGAACTTTATACTGGTTTTGTAAAACACCTAGTAGATGATCAGACCATAGACCAGTTTTATTCTGGCGAGGAAGTTTTTCTAGAAAAAGAAGAAGTAAAGTTGTATCCTAATCAATTCGTTATGTTAGTATCAAATGCAAATGAAAAAAAGACTGCTCTCGCAAGATTCAACGATTACAACGTAAAGCTAAAAAAAGTTGATGAGTATGCTGGTTCTGTCTGGAACCTCAAGCCCAGGAACAAAGAACAAATGTTTGGCTTGGATCTTTTATTAGATCCAGCAATACCGATTATAACTCTTATTGGTAAAGCTGGATGTGGTAAAACCTTGTTGGCTTTAGCCGCAGGTTTACATCAAGTTCTAGAGACTAGCGAATATAAAAAACTAGTGGTGACGCGGCCTGTGCAGCCTCTAGGAAAAGATATCGGATATTTACCAGGCACTATGGAAGAAAAAATGAAACCATGGTTGATGCCAATTCAAGATAATTTAGATTTTCTATTGAATGGTAAAGCTAAAAACATTGCTCATTTATATGATGATAAAACAATTCAAGTGGAAGCGCTGACTTACATAAGAGGACGTTCTATTTCAAATGCATTTATTATCGTTGATGAAGCACAAAATTTAACAACTCACGAATTAAAGACTATAATTACCAGAGTTGGAGAAAATACAAAAATAATTTTGACAGGTGATATAGAACAAATAGATAGTGTCTATCTAGATTCTACTTCTAATGGTCTGTCTTATGCTGTCGAAAAATTTAAATTTCATGAATTAAGTGGCCACGTCGCGTTAACAAAGGGTGAGCGCTCAAAAGTGGCTACTTTAGCATCAAAAATACTTTAAAAGGAGAAAAAAATGAAATTTCTTAAGATTACTATGTGTTGTTTGTTGGCCTTGTGCTTTTCTGCGGGCTGTTTAAGCGAAAAGACTACTTCGTGTGGCCCAGGTCAGCAGCAGGTTGACGTACTCTCTACTGACGCCACCCTGGATGTAGAAACAGTTTCTGCTGTGGGGGACGCATTTAGAGAAGACTCCGTTGATGGAGAGTAAGGTAGAGTAAAATGGAACATGTAGACGCGAAAGAATATAATAAAAATCCAACTCTCGATCAGTTGGTAGATCCTGATAACGATTTAAAAAACATGTTAGTGGAATATGTGGGAGAAAAGCTCAACCCTGCAGACCGGAACATCACAACGGAAATGATTGTGGATGTCATGGCAGAGGAATTCCCGGAATTCCTGCTGGTGATTGCGGAAGAAAATTTTCTTCGTGGCTACGAGCAAGCCTTAACTGACGTCGAGTCCGGACAAATCGAAATTCAATTGGAACAGAAAAAAAATGATAAACAAAGGAAAAGTTGTAAACTATGTGAAGAATAATCAAAAAAACCTATGGCAACAAAAGTTCGGACCCTTAAATGTGGTGATAAAAGATCAAATTACGAACGAAGTTGACCTCTCGGCTGTTTTTGCGAAAATTCTAAAAATCATTCCAGATCATTTTTTAGAGCTTGTTGATGTTGTTTATATTGGGGATTTTGATTTTTTAAGAGAAAAGTCAGTTAACGCTTCATATATGGACGGCGCCATATACACAACGAACACTCAAGATTCTGATTCCGACCTAATTGATGATTTGGTTCATGAACTATCTCATGCCGTCGAAGACGCGTATGGACATTTTATATATGACGATGGTTCTGTTGAAAGAGAATTCTTAGGAAAAAGAAATAGACTCAAAAGAATCTTAGTTCACGCCGACTATGATGTTGGGCATGTCGACTTTACTAATCCTGAGTACGATGAAGGGTTTGATAATTTACTGCACAGGCAAATTGGATATGAGAAGATAATGTCCCTAGTGCCTGGCTTGTTCCTAGCGCCATACTCAATCACTTCTGTGCGAGAATATTTTGCCCGTGGTTTTGAGGAGTTTTATTTAGGAGATCGTATTTACTTAAAGAAAATATGTCCTTATATTAATATAAAATTATTTTCTTTACACCAAAAAGAAAGTGAGGAACAATTAAATGAATTTTAATTTTAATTTAGACGAAAACAGCAGGCTGTTAACGTTAACAGTTTCTATTGAATTTAAAAAAACAGCTGGACATCCTAGAATCAAGCTTGGATGGCCTACAATAAAATCTTTAGTAGACGATTATGTTGACCAAAATGGAGATTATCATGGACTAATTGATGGTTTTCAGCTTGGAGAGTGTAAAAACCCTGTTCAAGGTTTAGATAATGCACATCAGGACAAGTGCTCCGGAATTTGGATTTTTGAACTAATTCTGCCAAGCTCTAAACAACGCAAGGTTGTAGCATCTGCCGTTGATTGGAAGGCCAAATCTAAAGCCAAGCCCAAGAAGACCACCAATGCTCGTACTAAAAAGCCGGTGAAAAAGACAAAAGAGGATGAATGAGATCTCATATATCTTTCTCCGAGCTAAAGAAATGGCAGGAGTGCCCACACAAACATAAGCTAGTTTATATTGACGAGATAAAAAAATTCGTAGGTAACGAACATACAGCTTTTGGTAAAGCTATTCATGATGTTTGTGAAAGACTCTTATTATCTGAAGAAACTTTTGATGCAAAAACTCTTTTTAATACTCAATTCTTAAAGGAGTTGAAAGATTTAGAAAAAGCTGGTGTATCTCTTCGTTCTGATCTTGTGCGAGATATGCGCAAGCAGGGCGAACCGTTAACTGAGTACGTCCTGCCGGCAGTTAAAGATTTTTTTAAAGATTACGAGGTTGTTTCTGCTGAGGAAGAACTTCTTGAGCCACTAGAAAGTGGTCTCAATTACAAGGGTTATATAGACTTAGTTTTGAAAACTGAAGACGGCAAGTACCACATAATAGATTGGAAAACTTGCTCGTGGGGCTGGGATTCGAAAAGAAAAAGCGATAAAATGACTACATATCAATTGACGTTTTATAAGCACTTTTTTGCACTTAAGCACGGTATAGAGCCCGAGAATATTGAAACTTATTTTGCTCTCTTGAAAAGAACGGCGAAGAGAAATAATGTTGAAATATTCAAAGTGTCTAGTGGTGCAAAAAAAACACAAAATGCTATTAACTTATTGGACAAAGCAATCTATAATATAAAAAATAAAAGATATATCAAAAACAGATTGTCTTGTCACACGGTTTTCGGACCTTGTGAATTCTTAAATACGGAGTTTTGTGAATAAATATGAAAGATAAAATTAAAGTATTGGTAATTGCTGATCATCCGTTGTCCCCGTCTGGTGTTGGTACACAGACCAGATACATGTTGGAGGCATTGCTGAAAACTGGCGATTATTCTTTTACATGTCTAGGTGGAGCAATTAAGCATGAGAATTATTCACCAATAAAAGTCGATGATTACGGCGATGATTGCATTATATATCCAGTTGATGGATATGGCACACAGGACATAGTTAGATCTATGCTCCGTACGGTTCGCCCAGACATGTTGTGGTTCATGACAGATCCAAGATTTTTCCCATGGTTGTGGGAAATTGAAGATGAAGTTAGATCTTTGGTGCCCATGGTGTATTATCATGTTTGGGACAATTATCCTTATCCAGACTTTAATAAGGTCTGGTACGATTCTACTGACGTAGTGGTGTCGATATCAAAAGTTACGCACGATATAGTGAATAACGTATCTCCAGATGTAGAGGGGCACTATTTGCCACATGCAGTTAATTCTGAATTCTTTAAGCCTTTAGAAGAAGCAGAAATTCAAACTTTAAGAAAAGAGATGGGTGTCTCTCCGGACGATTTTGTCGTATTTTTCAATAGTCGAAATGCAAGAAGGAAACACACTGGCACTCTTTGTTTTTGGTTCAAAGAATTTTTAGATAAGGTTGGGCACGACAAAGCAAAGCTTGTCATGCATACTGATCCTTCTGACCCAAATGGCCCTAATTTGATCGCTGTCATAGACAAACTTGGCTTAACAAGCGGAGAAATCAGATTTTCAACAAAAAAGGTTGATTTTCCTCAATTAGCAGCAATGTATAATATTGCAGACGTCACTGTTAACATTTCCGATGCAGAAGGATTTGGCTTAAGTGCCCTAGAATCGTTGTCATGTGCGACCCCGGTTGTCGCGACTATGACCGGAGGCCTGCAAGAACAGGTAACGGATGGCAAAGAGTGGTTCGGCGTAGGCATTGAGCCTTCATCAAAGTCCATTATCGGCTCTCAAGATATTCCTTATATCTACGAAGATAGGATTAGCAAAGATGACTTTGTAAATGCTCTTATGAAAATGTATGAGTTCAGTCGAGAACAAAGAAGAGAAATTGGACTTAAGGGCAGAAAACACGTTGAAAAGAATTATAACTTCAACGACTTCGGTGAAAAGTGGGATAAAATCCTTAAATCTGTCTATGAGAAACATGGGTCTTGGGACACCAGAAAGGGTTATAAAACTTGGGAATTTAAAGAGGTTAAAGTATGAAGAAAAGAGTGATGTTGCGTGGTCCATTATTGACTCAATCAGGTTATGGACATCATACTCGCACTATTTTAAGAGCCTTGCGCACAAGAGAAGATCTGTTCGATATTTATCTACACGCATTGAATTGGGGCGCCACCAGTTGGATTTGGCATGACGATGAAGAGAGGAAGTGGATCGATCAAACTTTAGAAAAGACAATCCATTATGTTAGAAATGGTGGTCAGTTTGATATGTCTTTACAGGTCTCTATTCCGAATGAGTGGCAAAGAGTAGCTCCTGTTAATATAGGAATCACAGCTGGTATAGAAACTACTGCAGTAGCTCCGGAATGGCTTGAAAAAGCATCAGTAGTTGATAAAATTTTAACTATTTCGGCTCACTCTAGAGACACCTTCCTCGGCACTTCATATCAAGCAAAAAATGAACAAACAGGAGAGGAAATGAGGCTGTCATGTCCAACTCCTGTTGAGTATGTATCTTACCCGGTTTTGCAAAAAGAACCAAAAAAGCTAGATCTTGATCTACCGACAAAGTTTAATTTTTTATCTGTGGTGCAAATTAGTCCGCGCAAGAACTTGCCTCAATTAATTTCTTGTTTCTTCGACAATTTTAAAGACAATGAGGATGTTGGCTTAGTGTTGAAGGTCAACATTGGAAAAAACTCTCTATTGGATCGGGTAAATACTGAGAGTAAATTAAAAGTACTTCTTGCCCCTTATCAAGATGCGAAATGTAAAGTTTATTTATTGCATGGATATATGACTGATGAAGAGATGGCTGGACTATACACTCACCCCAGCATAAAAGCCTTGGTTTCTACTACTCACGGCGAGGGCTTCGGACTTCCAATATTCGAAGCCTCCTATTATGGTCTCCCAATCGCAGCAACTGATTGGAGTGGTCACTTAGACTTCCTCTATAAGCCAACTAAGAGAAAAAACGGCAAAGAGAAACTCAAGCCGATGTTCAAAAGAATTAGCTACACGATGGGCCCTATTCAAAAGGAAGTGGTCTGGAAAGGAGTATTACATGAAAATTCTAACTGGGCTTATCCTGAACCAGGCTCTATCAAGATGGCAATGGACGAAATTTATAAAGACCATAGTCGCTTCAAAAAACAGGCAAAAGATCTACAATCTTGGGTATGTGAGGAATTTGCTGCTGAAAAGCAATATGAGAAAATGGTTGAGTTGATCTCTCCGGAAGAAGATAGAGAATCTTGGTTGCAAGAAATAGAAGAAATTGTCAAAGAGTATGAATAAAGAAATAATTTATGTATCTGATTTTTTTATCGAACATATAATTGGCGGCTGCGAATTAAATGACGATGAATTAATAAAATTATTGAAAGAAAAGGCCTTCAATGTAAAAAAGGCCCAATCCCACACAGTAAATTTAGATTTTCTTCACAGAAATAAGGATTGTTTTTTTATAATATCGAATTTTTGTAATTTACCTTTCAACTCTAAAAAGTGGATCGGAAAAAATTGCAATTATGTGATCTATGAGCATGATCATAAATATTTGAACACAAGAAACCCAGCTAATTACAGAAATTTCAAGGCACCTCAAAAAGAAATAAGAAATTTCTTCTTTTACAAGAACGCAGAGGCGGTTATTGCACAGTCTTCTCTTCATAAAGAGATAATTGAGAAAAATTTGGCTCTGGATAATGTTTTTAACATTTCTGGCAACCTGTGGTCTCTTTCTTCTCTAAACAAACTTCGAAGTAATTGCAAAAAACAGAAAAATACTAGGTGTTCCGTACTAGAATCCAATATTCTTCATAAAAACACGTCTGGAGCCGTATCATACTGCAGCGAGAATGATTTGGAGTATGAGTTAGTCTCTGATAATAACTATGAAGCATTTTTAGATAAGCTAGGTGCAAATAAAACGTTTGTTTTTCTTCCAAAAACCCCAGAAACACTCTCAAGAGTCGTGGTTGAGGCCAGAATGATGGGCATGTCTGTTAAAACGAACTCATTAGTCGCTGCATGTCAAGAAAAGTGGTTTGAATTGAAGGGAGAAGCACTTATTGATCATATGATCGAAAAAAGACAAGAAATAGCTAATTTTGTCGAAAATACGGTTAAAAACGCAAAAAAACGTCTATTTTCGACCAAAAAAGTCTCTATTATAAGCACTTTTCACGATGGGGAAGCTCATTTAGAGGGGTTTTTGGACGATATCACGAAACAGACAAAATTTGATGAATGTGAGCTAATTTTTGTAGATGCCGGCAGTATTGGCGAGGAAATGAGCACAATAGAACGATATATGGCTAAATATGATAATATTTCCTATATACGGCTTGAAAATAAGCTTAAACCGACTCCTTGTTTGAATATGGCAATTAAAGAAGCTTCTGGGGAGTATTTAACCTTTGGGTTTATTGATGATAGAAGAAAATTCAATTGTTTGGAGATTTTGCTTAACGAAATAGAGAATAATGGTAATATTGACTTAGTTTATGGAGATGTTTTGCAAACTGACGAAATAAATGAAACGTTTGATAGTAATTCTTCTAATGGGACGCTATTTGAACATTCTAGGTATAGTTTTTCAAAAGAAAACATGGTAAAGTGTGTTCCTGGTCCAATGCCGCTGTGGAGAAAGACAATGCATGATAAATCCGGATTTTTTGATCAAGAAGGCTGTAATTTTGCTGATGATTGGGAGATGTGGCTGAGGGCTGTCAATAATGGCTCTCTTTTTAAAAAAATAAACGAAAAAGTAGGGCTATATTATTCTGGAGGTCGTTCCAGACAAGATAATAATACAGAACAGCTTCGCGAAGAAGCAAATGTGTTTTTTAAGTATGCACATTTATTTGGCACGAATTTTGCAAAATTTAGACCCTACTTTAGTCAAATCTTAAAAGGAACATGAGATGGGGAAGAGAAAATACCTGCCAACTTTAAGTGAATTGGTTGACCGACTTTCTATAGTACAACTTAAGGAAGTTTTCATACCTGAGCACAAGAAAGAATACGGACAGGAGATAAAAGATATAGTTCATGATATACAGTTGGTACTTGATGATTGTGAGAAGGTTGATGCGGAGGTTATTAGGGCTATTGTGGTCTTATCACAAATGAATCTTCATATTTGGCACAATGAATCAAATTACCGTAAAGGAATTAAAGACGGAAACAATCTTGAATTAACACATGGAATAAACGGCATCAGAAACACAGCCAAAAATAAAATTCAAGAACTTGTTGGTGGTCGTAAGGATTACAAGATCGACTGTTTAGCTGCAGAATTTAAAGATTGGGAGGTGAGTTGGTGATGAACTTTAAAGAGTATTATCAATATTATTTGACGCTGCATCAAAACAAGACATGCCGGCGACTTCATGTGATGGGTCAATTTTTTACTTTATTGACACTATTTTACGCGCTGTCAACCAAGACATGGTTGCTTCTTCTGGTTGTGCCGTTCGTTGTATATCCATTTGCATGGTCAGGTCATTTCTTTTTTGAAAAGAATAAGCCGGCCGCATTCTCAAAACCGCTTTGGGCGAAGGCATGTGATTGGATAATGTTAAAAGATTGGATTTTAGGAAAGGTGGAGAGATGAATATCTTAATTACCGGAGGCGCTGGATATATCGGAAGCGAACTAGTTCAGTATCTTTTGGATGATGGGCATAGTGTCGAGGTGTATGATAACCTTATGTATGATGCGACGTCTCTTCTTAGATACACAAGCCATCCGAACTTTAATTTTGTAAAGGCCGACGTCAGAGATTTAACAAAATTATCAAAACACGTCAAGAAAGCTGATGTTATTGTACCATTGGCGGCACTCGTTGGGTTTCCCCTTTGTCGCGACAACCCTAGAGACGCGAAAGAGATAAATTATAAAGTAAATCAATGGATAGCAGATAACAAGTCTAATGATCAAATGGTTATTTATCCCTGTACAAACTCTGGATATGGCTCAAAAAGCGATGGTGTGTGCACAGAAGAATCACCACTCAATCCTTTGACTTTGTATGGCGTAACAAAAGTCGACGCGGAGAATGCTTATAAGGGCGTGGACAACCATGTTACTTTTAGGCTAGCGACCGTTTTTGGACCAAGCTCTAGAATGCGCAGTGATCTATTAGTTAATAATTTTGTTTTAAGAGCGATGAATGATAGGGTTATTGTTTTATACGAATGTGAATTCATGAGAAATTATGTTCACATACATGATGTTTGTAGATCATATCAGTTTATTATTGATAACTGGGAATCTTGCAAGAATGAAACTTATAATGTAGGTAATGACGCTATTAATATGAATAAGTTACAGCTGGCGCAGAAAATATCAGAACATATGCCCTTAGAGATAATAAAGGCTGAATTTACATCCGATCCGGATACCAGAGATTATATTGTCAGCAGCGAAAAAATTTATAAGAAAGGTTTTGATTGTAAATTTGATTTAGATGATGGTATAATACAATTAAAGAAAGCATTCTCGGTCATTGAAAGTCCGTGGTATGCAAATTATTAAGGTGAAAAATGCGTAAATTAGACGTTTTATTTGTACATCCAAACGCTTCTCGGCGTGTATATCAGGACCTTAGCAAAGACTTGTCTGCGATTGAGCCACCTATCTGGGCTGCTCTTTTAGCTAAACATGTTGTTTCGAAAGGGTTTGCCGCCGGAATATTGGATTGTGAAGCAGAGCAGATGACTGCTCAAGTAAGCGCGCGCGCTATTAATGATATTGGAGCCAAATTAACTGTCATTGTTGTATATGGACAACAACCGTCTGCTTCAACTCAGAATATGCAAGGCGTTAACGACATACTAGAAGTATTAAAAGAGCAATGGCCAGAAAATAAAGTACTTTTAACAGGACTCTATCCTTCAGCTGTCTCTAGGTTAACTATGCAACAAGAAAAGGCTGATTTTGTATGTCAGGGGGAAGGTCCTAAGACTATAACCGGGCTTTTACAGATTTCTGATTTATCAGACGAAACACAATTAAAGAAAGTGCCAGGCCTGTGGTATAGAGATTCAGATTCTAATATTTGTTTTACTAAGCCGGCGCCTTTAATCAAACAAAACGAGATGCAACAAGAACTTCCGGGTATGGCTTGGGATTTGCTGCCTATGGAAAAATACCGCACCTCAAATTGGCATGCTATGTCAAACAATAATGACAAGACACCTTTTGCTTCTTTGTATACAAGTCTGGGTTGTCCGTTTAAATGTAGCTTTTGTTGCATAAACGCGCCGTTTGGGAATAACAACGTCGAAAATTGGGATTTTGGAAGAAACAAGTTTAGATATTGGGATCCGGATTTCATTATAACTGAATTTGACAAGATTCATGAAATGGGTATTCGTAATATAAAGATAGCAGATGAAATGTTTGTAATGAATAAACAGCATTTTCTTAAATTATGCAACAATATTATTGACCGAGAGCACGACTTTAATATATGGGCGTATGCTAGGATTGATACTGTTAAAGAAGAATATTTAGACACACTTAAAAAAGCCGGCGTTAACTGGCTCGCTCTTGGCATCGAATCAGGTAATAAAGTAGTAAGAAAAGATGTGGTGAAAGGGAAGTTTACAGAAGTAAATATTTCTGATTTGGTCGGAAAAATCAAAGATGCTGGAATAAATGTGATTGGAAATTATATTTTTGGGCTTCCGGAAGACACTGTAGAAACCATGCAAGAAACTTTAGATATGGCCATCGACTTAAATTGTGAATTTGCAAATTTTTATTCGACAATGGCTTATCCTGGGTCCAAACTATATTTAGACGCAATTAAAGAAGGGTGGGAGCTACCAGACAGCTATGTTGGTTACTCACAACATTCATATGAGTGCAAACCCTTACCAACTAAACATATTTCTGCAGCCGAAGTTCTTTCTTTTAGGGACGAAGCGTTTGACAAATACTATCAAAATGAAAAGTACTTGTCATTTATAGAAAATAAGTTCAATAAAGAAACAAGGCAATCAATCGAGGACATGGCCACGCACACCCTCAATCGACAAATTTTGGAGTAATATGATGTATACAGCTGAAGAGTTGATAGAATTTGAAAACGAAATGGCAGAATGTTTCAATAATGCACAAATAAAAGCACCGGTTCATCTTTACAACGGAAACGAAAAAGAGATAATAAAAGTATTTAAAGATCATAATATTGGTCCGGACGACTGGGTTATGTGTTCATGGCGCAGCCACTATCAGTGCTTGTTAAAAGGTGTTCCTAAGGATATTCTTAAAGAGGCTATTTTACAAGGAAGGTCTATATCTTTATGTTTTAAAGACTACAAGGTCATGTCTTCTGGTATCGTCACCGGTGCGATACCTATAGCCGTTGGAACAGCACTGGACATTAAAAGAAGAGGCCTCCCGGGAAGAGTTTTTTGCTTCATGGGGGATATGACGTCAGAAACTGGTACTGCACACGAGTGCATAAAATATTCTAGAAATCACAAATTACCAATCCACTTCATCGTCGAAGATAACGGAAAGTCTGTGTGCACCGATACTAGAAAGACATGGAATATGGATGTCTTGACCTATGAAGGCGTGCAAGATGAGTACGTGACATATTATAAATATAAGTTAGATAAATATCCGCATGCCGGAGCAGGAACAAGGGTGCAATTTTAGTTATGGCAAAATATTTTGATGAATTAAAAAGAGCTATGGACTTTCTGGGTCAACAGCCTGATACTTTCTTTCTGGGACAGGCAGTCGAATATAAAGGGACTGCCATGACAAACACCCTTAAGGGAGTTTCAAGAGAAAAATTGTTAGAAATGCCTGTTGATGAAGAAATGCAAATGGGAATAACCAATGGTTTAGCTCTTAACGGCACTGTGCCGGTAAGTATTTATCCTAGATGGAATTTTCTTCTGCTAGCTACAAACCAACTAGTAAATCATTTAGACAGAATGACGGAATATTCTCATGGAGAGTACGTGCCAAAAGCGATTATAAGAACGAGCATTGGATCTGAAAGGCCTCTACACCCGCAGGCACAACATGTTGGTGACTTCACGGATGGGTATCGCTTGATACTAAAAAATACCGAAGTTATTCGTTTGGAAGAACCAGAAGATATATTCCCCGCATATCAAAAAGCATATAATAGAACTGACGGCAAATGCACAATACTTGTCGAGTACGGAGATTATTATAATGAAAAATAAGCTTTTGGTCGTTTACAATACGTGTGGTTTTTCCGGTAGAGAACATGTAGACTGGTATATCGACTGTATTAACAATCTCTTAAATCAAGATTTTGAAGATTTTAGGCTCGTAATATCCAGTTGTGGAAACAGACTACCTGCTATAAAAAAGCTTGTTGAAACTTTTAAAGACAAAGTGTCTTATAATTTTATTAATGATAGAATAACGGTTAATCAAAGCTTCAACCATACAGTAAAAAAGTGTGTAGAGGAATTAGGAGAATTTGAAGGGTATCTCTATGTTGATTCTGGAGTTAATGTTAGAGATAACAAGAACGTCTTAAGTGAGGCCTATAAATTATTTAAGTCTAGTAATTACGGGATGGTCACAATACAAGCTAGCAACGATAACGGGTTTAAACAGTGGATAGGTGTTGATGGATATATTACGGGAGAAAATTTTGAAATTCCCGTTGGTCGAGCATGCAATTTACATACTCAAATTTTCTCAAATGATATTTTTAAAGCTTTTGATAATAAAATAATTCCGGATATTTTTGTTGCATATTGTACTGAATCGGTTTTTTCTTTTTTAACTGCTGCAACTAGACAAAAATGGGTCATCATGAAAGATATGGTGCTAGAGCATTTAAAAAGCATCGACGGCGCTACATGCGGGTTTAATCATACCGGCCCTAAGGGTGATAACAAGAATAACCTGTTTGCTGATCTTGATATATATGAGATATGCAAAGATCCTGAAGCTTGGGAGTCTGGGTTTGGTTACGAAGAAATGCAAGGAGTGTTTTTTCACGATCCTAAAAAATATAATGAGAAGGGAGAGGTCCAAGACCCGGAACGCTTGAAAGAGTTTATTAGGACAAGGATGTTTTTAACTAAAGAACAGTTTGACTATGACAAGGTTGTTCATAAATTTATTAAGTGAAGAAAATGAAAAAGTATGATTTGACAATTGTAATACCAGCGTTTAGAGTACCTTTATGGGAAAACCTCTACGAGAGTGCCAAAGACGCATGCAAGAAATACAAGTGGGAATTATTGTTTGTTTCTCCGTTTGATTTACCACCAGGATTGCAAGAAAAAGAAAACGTTTCTTTATTGAAAGATTATGGAAATGTTGTGAGATGTGTGCAATTGGGAGTACAAAAAGCGCAGGGTGAGTTGTTTTTTCTAACTGTAGACGATTGTGTGTTTGCAGAAAACTCGATTGATCTTGCCATGGAGGAGTATAACAAGACGTGTGGTGAGAAAGATGCCATGGCTATGCTATACAGTGAGGGAGGCAATGCACTTCCCAAGGAATACTGGACAGTGCAGGGCCCACCTGGCCGGCCAGATATAGCTGCTCCGTTGAATTTACCCGGCATTGATCGTTCTTGGCGAATAGCAAATCAATGTCTCATGAGGAAAGACCGTTTTATCGAGCTTGGTGGCGTCGACGCAGAAAATTTTGAATATTTAGACAAGCCGATACACGATTTTATGTTTAGATTGCAGAGAGACGGCGGAAAAATTCACTTCTCCCCTACGCACGTATGCATAGCGACACATTTATATGAAAAGTCTGGAGATCACGGCCCTGTTCATAATGCATATCACAAAGATATCCCATATTTTAACATGCTGTATTCTGTGCCTCATCTTTACGAGAATAGAGTGAAAATAGATTTTGACAACTGGAAGACCTCTCCAGCTATCTGGCGCAGAAGATTTAGTGCGGATCGTCCTGAAACTTATGAAGATCTCTGCGCACAACAAGGATATAATTTAGATGATATACAAATCATGAAAGAGAAACTACAAGAGATGAGGAGTGCATGAAGATACTAGTAGTAGGAGAGGCCTGTCGCGACGAATTTGTGTACGGAAAGTGCACACGATTATGCCCAGAAGCCCCAGCGCCAGTTTTTAATCCAATGTTTAAGACAGACAATGGTGGAATGGCGAAAAATGTACAAAAAAATGTGTTGTCATTAGGTGCTGAGTGTGATATATTTACGAATGCAAACTGGGAAAGTATTACTAAGACTCGCTATATAGATCATAATTTTAATCATATGTTTATCAGAGTCGACGCCAATGATGGTAGATTCCCACAAGCTGAAGATTTACAAGATATTGATTACTCGCAGTATTCTGCTGTGATAATCTCTGACTACAATAAGGGCTTTTTATCTCCGCAGCAGATTGGATATGTTGCGTCTAAACATGAAAATGTGTTTTTGGACACTAAGAAAATTTTAGATGAAAAATGGTGCAAGGATGTTAAGTTTATTAAGATTAATAACGATGAATATAAAAAAACACAACACACCATTACGAAAAGAGTTCAAGAAAAACTAATTGTTACTTTAAGTTCAAAAGGTTGTCGCTACGGAGAAAGAGTATATCCTGTTAAGAAAGTCGAAATCAAAGACTCTTCAGGCGCCGGCGACACATTCATAGCAGCTCTAGCTATAAAATTTATTGAAACTAAGGATATTGATGCTTCTATTGAATTTGCAAATGAGTGTGCAACACGAGTAGTGCAAAAGCGTGGTGTTGTGGCTGCTGGGGGATAAGCAGTGAAAACAATAGCCATTACCGGCGCCACAGGATATTTTGGAAAATATCTGCTGCAAAAATTATTATCTCTAAAGAAATATAATTTATATGTTTTAGCGGACGATATTACAGGAGAAATAAATCTTCCTAGTGTCGACGTCATAATTCATCTGGCAGCAAAAAAACCCTCTAATATAGTTTCTATTGATGATCTTTATCAAACAAACTACGAGGGAACAAAAAATCTTGCCAGAGCATGCACATCTGACACACATTTCATATTCCTGTCGTCAGATTATGTTTTCAAAAGCGACAGTGAAAAGCTTTATACAGAGCATGATGTTAAATCTCCGGAAACTGATTATGGAGAGTCTAAATCTAAATCAGAAGATTTTCTTTTGCAAAATGTTGATAAAGTAACAATTTTAAGAACTTCTATGTTGTATGGATATATAAACTGGCAAAGGAAAAACTTTATTCAGTTCTTGATCGAAAATATTTCAAATAATAAGAAAATAGATATTTATAACGATATTTTTTGTCGCCCAACACATGTCGAGGATCTTAGTGAATTTATTGTTGCTACCATAGAAGAAGGCTTATACGGCGTAATTCATGCATGTTCAGATATCTACATTGACCGCTATGAATTAGCTTCTTTATTCTGCGATATTAACGGTTTAAATAAGGAATGCTTAATTTCATGTCAAAGTCCTGAGACTAGTTATTGGCCAAAACATCTAAATTTACAACCTTCTGAAGTTTTTTTAAAAAATATTGAAATTTCTCTTAAAAATGGGTTAATATTGCAACAACAAGGACAATAAATGAATATTGATCTCACAGTATTGGTGCCGGCTATCAGAAAAGAAAGATGGGTCGACATGTACAACTCCATCAAAGCTAGCACAAAAAGAAGCTTTGAGCTAATAATAGTTGGGCCATACTCTTTACCTGACGAACTTCAGAAAGTAGTGAATGTGAAATATGTTAAAGACTACGGTAACCCTGTACGAGCTTCACAAATTGGTTCACTGGTGGCGGAAGGGAAATATATATTTTGGGCCTCTGACGATGGCACATTCCAGCCCGGGGCTCTAGATAAAGCAATAGATTGTCTAGAATCTCAAAAAAATAAGAGCATAAAGGATGTGGTTATAAGCAACTACAGAGAAGCAGGCGCAGCACAGACCGACGATGTACTTAGACTGAACGTAGCCTACCCTAGATCCCCTTATATTCCTGATGAGTGGTATCAATTCAACGTCGCAACAATGTATACAGAGTTCTTTCGAGAGCTTGGTGGCTATGACTGTTCTTTTGAAGCATGCCCAATCGCGTACGCTGATATTTCAGCACGTGCACAGCGAGCAGGGGCGAATGTTTTTCTCGTTAATGAAGTAATTCTAGACTGCACCCATATGCCTGGTACTACTGGCGACCATGCTCCAATTCATTATGCCCATTTGCAATCAGATGAGCCTCTCTACAGAGCAATCTATAATAATCCAGATTGTGTTAATAGGACAACTTTGAATATTGATAACTGGAGAGAAACTGAAAAAGTATGGTCTAGAAGATTTAGGAGAAAGAATTAATGTACGATCTATCTGTTTGTTTAGCTGCAATTAGAAAACATAACTGGGAAAGACTTTATGAAAGTATTATAGCTTCGATAGGAGACTATACTTTTGAACTTATTCTTTGTGGCCCACACGAAGAACTTCCGGACGAGCTACAGGGACTGAGTAACGTTTCATGCATACAGGACTTTGGTTCACCTGTCCGCGCACAGCAAATGTCTATGGAGAATGTAACGGGCCGTTACATTACTTGGGCAGCTGACGACGGGTGGTTCTATGAAGGCGGTCTTGAAGCCTGTATTAACCACCTAGACTCTATTAGTAACGACTCGAATAAAGATTGCGTTGTAACACAATATGTTGAGGGAGGAAAAGATGGACTAGGCTCTGTTGCAGAAGGGATGTATTTTGTTAATAATCATTTGCCGATAAGATCGTCTTATATTCCAGATCATTATTTAATATTTAATTCTGTAATAATGCATACAAGCTATTTTCATGAATTAGGTGGGTTTGATTCAACATTTGAAGCATGCCCTATGGCGTTTGTAGACTTTGGCGTACGCGCACAACACGACGGGGCCCTTCCTATCCTTTTTTCTGCTATATTTGAGTGTACACACAGTCCCGGGCACGAAGGGGACCATGGTCCAATTCATGATGCGCAAGTTATTTCTGATGAAAACAAGTTTAAACTAATCTGGCGAAAAAAAACATCAAAAGATAGAATAAAAATTAATTTTGATAACTGGAAGACCTCTCCGCCATTTTGGAATAGAAGGTTTCAGAGAGTAGACACAGGAGATATAATTGATGTGACAGGACATGGAGAATATAAAGCGCCCGCCAGCCTAAAACTAACTGACAATAAAGAGGAACAATGATGTATGATTTATCAGTGTGTGTGCCTTCTATTAGAAAAGAAAATTGGAAAAGACTTTATGACAGCATCGTAGAGTCAATAGGGGATCACACGTTTGAATTAATATTGTGTGGGCCGTATTCTGATTTAACAGATTATCTAGAAAGTAAAAAAAATGTTGTACTAATAGAAGATTATGGTTCTCCGACTAGAGCGCAGCAGATAGCAGCTTCGCGCGCGCAAGGGAAATATGTTACTTGGGGCGCTGACGATGGGTGGTATATACCC
>CEOH01036388.1_pt1 | contig 20246 bp, 24 predicted proteins | sample 530311 | NCBI WGS metagenome assembly CEOH01 (sample SAMEA2619923, study PRJEB7988) | marine metagenome | biome: marine biome (ENVO:00000447); feature: deep chlorophyll maximum layer (ENVO:xxxxxxxx); material: "saline water (ENVO:00002010), including plankton (ENVO:xxxxxxxx)" | depth 60 m
GGTATCGGCGGGTGGATCACAGGCGCAGTTTACGCTTGGATTGCAAACATTGTGTTGAAGGCGACCAAGGGATTCGTTATTGAGACCAAATAAGGTTAGCTTTAATTATATTAATGAACCCCTTGTCTTAATTGATGAGGGGTTTATTTTTTCCAATACTTATGTTCATAGTCTGGTGTGTTTTCTTCTATAAGAGCGTCTCTCCATTCTACTTTAGAAGTTTCTGATAATAATATATGATTATTGGTATTAGTATCAGGAGAGGGCTCCCACCTCCTAGCTAGTTCATACATTTGCGATTCTTCATAACTGAGCATATGAGTTAAGCTAGCAAATCGTTTAAGTAATGTTCGTCTAGGTGGCGGGTTAATGCCTCTTTCGACTTTACGCCACATTGTCTTTTCTACTCCAAGTATTTTACTAAACTTACCTAAGTCTTTGAAGTGTTTTAATCTTTGTTCTCTTACATAAGTATGGAACTTGTTCACTATCTTATTCCGCCTGCTTGTTTTTCACGAGGAGCGCCAACATGAGGTAAGTGCAAAGGGCGATTAGGCTCATGTAGGTCGTCTCTTCCTTGTTCTAACTTTACGGACTTGATCCTTAACGTATCGACATGATTTTCTAATATAGATACATCAGCTTCAATAAATCTTAAACGCATATTCTGTTCAGCGTCGTCAGGAAGAGCGCCAAGTTGACCAAGCGGCCATTTCACTCTGAATTCCGAATTCATCGTTACGCTATCTTTCATTCTCATTACATCTATCTCTAATTGGGAGATTTTAGAAGTTAATCCAAAGTAACCCCATACCGCTAATCCTGCTATTGCTATAATTTGTATGAGCCATTTTAAATTGATACCTAAACTAGTATCATCATTCACATGGGGGGAGTCCATAATTTTATATATACACTTTTTATAAACCTAATACTTCTGCTATAGTGACTTCAAACTCTCAAAAACCCAATAAAACCAGTAATACTGGAAAAATAGTATGACATTCCATCTAGGCCAATAAATCGAGTTCGTAAGTCGTTACAGCATCGTAAAGAGCGTTATATTCTAAAGTTTCATTAACTTGATCCGCTATATACTTCCCAAAAAGCATATCCGAATACGCTCTTCTTACTGCGGTGACACTTGCTGCTTCCGCGCTTCTTTGCTGCCTGTCGCTCCAAGCTTTAATACTTTTAGAATGTATATTGTTGTCACCTATTGACCATGGGAGATCTACGTTCACTTTTTAATCTTTATTGGATCATGTTGTCTTGTCGTATAAATGTGATGCAGTTCGTCCCAAGCTTCGTTATAGTTCCATTTCGGGCACTTAAAGGACATAGTTCTATGCTTAGGGTAATCTTCTTGCCATACCCAAGTGCCGCTACAGCCAGTAGAAAGAAAAAGAAGAAGGAAGCATAAAATTAATCCGCCTGTAGGAATATATAAAGTCCACCTTTCTAAAAATTTTATTTCTTTATCGATATCCATGCTCAGTCATCTTTTCTAGTTGGCTCTCTTGATGGAGGCTGAGGGATGCCTTTGCTTATAGGTCGACTCGCAGGGGGCGTTTTAGGCCTACTACTAGGAGGGGCGATCTGACGAGAGGGGAGAGGCTTTGATTCGTGCTTATGAGATCGCCTTTTATGATGATGATGGTGATGGTCGTAATAGTGATGACCGTAATGTATATAACGTACTTCGTGCGTATGGTAGTGTCTAGTATCTACGGACTCCCAACCACAAGATTCGCATCCCGTATTTAAAACAACTATTAGAATAAATACTAAAGTTTTCATCTTATTCCTGACCCGATCCGGACTATTGGAAGACTGAGAATTGAATTTGTCGGACTATTAACAAATTGAGATTCAACAAAATAACTTGGATCTATATACTTTGCTTCTTTTGATTCAGAGTCAAAATAAAGAGACATTAAGTATCCTGAGAATAAACCTATTGAGAAAATAACAGTGACTTTAAGTAAGTCGTCTACAGAAAATAAATTAAAAATTTTAGTTTTCATTTTTTTATACTTCTTTTAATTCGTTTAAACCCCTGTATTATTAATTCAGAAAGAATAAAAGGAGACATAGCTATCCACCCAATAGCTAAAAAGATTTTATCGCCTATAGCCGCCGGAATAGAGCTCTGACTTACCCATTTGACTTTAAGAGGCTTTTCTTTCTTTATCATTTTATTTATAGCATCTAAAGTCTCTTTGTCGGCAGTCCATCTCTCATCCTTCCATGTCCATACTGTTATTTTCATTAATGGCAGCCGCAAGAGGACTGGCAACATTCTTTATCTCCAAAATCGCCTATAGCCTCCACGGGGCAGCCATCCATTGCTTCTTTACATAACTCTTCTTCCTCTTCGTTTACTGGTTGTTTAAAGACATAAGAATAGCCCGTATCTTCATTTCTGGCAAAATTCATAGGAGCGGCTTCCCTGCAGGCATCACAGTCTATGCACATGTCATCCACGAAATATTTCCCCTCTGCGTTTTCAGGGTATCTATTTGCTAGCTCTGCCATTTTTACATTCTCCTTTGCAGGTCCCGTCGAAACAATATTTATTTTTACAGACTTTTTCTTTACAGATCATGGCTTATTATATCTATTTGGTTTTTTATCTTTTAGCCATTTAATGGATGTAACTTCGTATCCCGCTTTTTTTACTATCTTCTTTATTTCGGATGGGTGAATTTCTATAGAAGTATATTCTACTAAAACTATTTGTTTTTTTGAATCCATCTTAAGTTCTTTAATTAGATTGGTTTTTGTTAGTCCTATTTTGATGCCTATGGCACAACTTGGACATACGAGGCCATTTACTTTAATTTCTATATCAGGATCAAAAATATTGCCATGAACAGCTACAGTCATGAGCCAGCCTATAACGAAACATAATAAATAAAATAGAGTTTTTCTGTTTTTCATGACAGAGTTACTTAAATATCCGAGTCAGCCTTCCTATAGGAATCTTTGACTTTGCCTCCGCGTTTCATTTTCAAAAACATATTGACGCGAGCCATTGCCCAACCATGGCGGCTCATACCGGGCCTATGGCTTTGAGAGAAGGCTCCTGCACCTCTGCGATATACTTTCTTAAGCTGAGAAAGAGTTACTTTCTTTTTACTCTTCGCGTTATGAGAAGAAACTTTTTCTTTAAGACTTTTAGTCACAGACTCAGAGAATTTTATGCTTCCTCCACCTTTCCCAGCGCTACCGGGCTTATTCTTTTTTGAGCCTTTTTTACGCTCGCTAGGTTTAGCCGGGGTTTGAGCTCCAGACTTAGGGCCGGGTCTTTTTGCTGCTAGAATATCTTCGATCTCCATAACTTCATCATACTCTTCAAAAGTCATTTCGTACTCTGCATAAGCATTTTTCTTTTTAGCTTTTTTTAGCTGTTCTGGAGTAGGAGCGCCTTTATCTCCTTTTTTACGCATTTTTTCACCAGAGCCTCTTTTAATTCTTTCCCTCTTCTTATGAATGTTTTTCCAGAGGCTTGCGTCAGACTCTATCTTATCCATAAGAGCCTTATGGCTAGGACCGGGCATAAAGACTGTGTCATCTCCTTCTCCGTGACGGTGAATATCATCAAACCCCATCTCTTTAGCTTTTTTCATAGCTTCACCGGGGTTATCAAAGATAAACTCTTTTGGGGTAGCCGCAGCAGAAGACTCTTCGCAACCGCAATCATCTTCATTAGCTTCAATTTCTTCAGTTATCTCCTCTTCAACGAAAGCTAAATCTGGGTTTTGAGCAATCAAATCGTCAAGATCAAAAACGGTTTCGCCATCCCATTCATATTCCGTACTGCCTTGAACTTTCTTGCCAGCACGCCATTGTCGACAAGACCAGTAACGGGCTTTTGTTTTTGGTCCGGGATTGTCGCAGTTGTGGCGAGCACGAAAACTTTTACGTCTAGCAGGGTCATCGCGCTTAATCTCCATATTTGGATCACCGAAATTAACCTTAACTACGTTTCCTTTTTCATTCTTAACGTATACAGAGAATTTTTTAGGGCCTTTTGGAGTACGAAAAGGCTTATTCAATGTTTTCTTTTCTTTATCTGCTCTGATCTGGTCAGAGAAGTCTATTTCAATTACATTTCTCATTGTGTATTAACCTCCATGGTTTGCTTTTTAGTTAAAACTTTTCTTACAGGGGTGCTTACAAACTTTAGAACCTTTAAAGAGATTTCCCCTGTTTTTTTAAGAAGCCCAATAGTAGCTACTATCGTTCCTTCCCCACCTTCTAGAGCTGAGCCAGCGGCCATGCCAACTGGAACAAGTGCAGACTCCGGATGGGTTTTGACAGCCTGAAAAGTTTTTTTCAGTCTTAAAACTTTGATAAAATCTTTCATTTTGATTTTGTTACCTGTAATTGCAGCTTCTTTAAAACCCTTCCAATTTACATCTATAATTGAGGAGGTCAGCTCTTCGGAGCCCTGCATGTAATGTCGTACGTAATTTCTTTTAACCCAAGTCGCAGGCTCTTTAAGTTTAAATTTAGGCTCATCTGGGTTTACCCAACTTCCGTTGTCGTAAATTATAGTCTTACCAAGGAATTTAAGTTCTTGACTATCTACTACGTTTGTTTGAGCGTGTAAGCTCAGCGTGCTAAACAATAGCAACAATGTACTTATCTTTTTCATTTTATTTTTTTTTCTATCGTAAGAGCCTTTTCCTCTCTTGGGTTTATGAACTCTTTCTCCAGTATTTATTTTTGTCATAAATCTAGGTTTTTTCATATCGTCCTACTCACTAGTTTTAAACTCCGCTTTCTTTGTTCCTCTCCAATCTGGAAATTCTGTTCTGCCGAATCCCGGACCATAGGCTGTATGCAAATGGACTGTGGTGCCGTGCTTAACAAATACCTGCCCCCAGTCTTCAAATTTTAGACCCGGGATGTCCATTTCACTAACATTTATATACACTTGGTTTGATATAAGTATGTGATCATTATCACCTGCGTCCATACATCTTTGAGCCATGTTAATTCCGTGACCGCTGACGTTTGGATTGTCGTTAATGTCTTTAACTGGAACAACTGGTCCGGTGTAAATTCCGTTTCTTAAACCTATGTCAGCGCTTTTATAACATTTTTTTCCTACATCCACCGCACATTTAAAAGCAGCGTGGACACTATTAAAGAAAACCAAAGCCATGCCATCACCAGTAGGAAGAATGATTAGCTTACCTTGTCTTTGCGCTTGTTGATACCCTTCGGTACCCTTAACGATAGCAATGAGGTCGTCCATCACTTTCTTCTGCATCGCTGTACTCTTTTTAGAGTACCCAACAATATCCATGAAATAAGTATGAGACTCACAGGGACTATCATATGTAATAGCATCGCCCTTTAACTTAAATGGATCGCCTCCGAACTTCCACTTTATAACCCTAGACCTCTTTAATCGTTCTTCTTCTGCTTTAGCTTTGTCGGCGGCCTCTTTTATCCGAGCATTTCTTTCGTCGTGCTCTTTTTGCATGGCCTCTTCTCTGGCTTTTCTGTCAGCTTTTGATTCGGTCATTCTGCCCCAAAGACTTGTGGGAGCTTTTTTGATATCCTGAAACTCCATAGACTTATATTGTTTTGGCTGGCCTGAACCAACCTTGACTTGACTTGAGGAGGAGAAATCTTGTTTTTTGTAGTTTCTATTGGGGTTCTTTAAGCACCCTTTAGACTTTAAGTATTCTAGCAGTTCTTGGTTGTTGTTATCGTTGGCGATTTCGTAAGGGTTAAGATTTCCCTCATGGCAAGCTCCGTTAGGATTAGCTTTATGATCGAAAAGTATATCGCATATCTTTCTGTTCCCTAACTCAACGGCATAATGAATAGGCATCCAGCCCCGATTATCCCTAGCATTTATCTTAACGCTCTCATCTTCCAACAGGCACTCTATTTCATCTACATCTTGCATTTGCACAGCTTGGTGTAAGGTCATTTCGCTACCGAAAAACTTTCCCCCTTTAGCTATGAGATGGTTAATTATTTTAGTCCGATTTGACCCTTCCGCAACGTCCATAGGGTAAACTATTGCGGGCTTTTTACTTTCGTCGGGTTCGAGAGCCAAATTCCAATCGTTTTGTTTTTGCTGGTCTGGTGGATTGCTTTTGATGTTTGGAGAAATTCCTGCGTCTAGCATTAGCTGAACTATTTTAACCTTGCTGAAATGAGAGGCGTAATGAAGAGGGCTCCAGCCTCGTTCTTCATCCAACGATAGGAGTAGCTTCTTGCTTTTTAGGGCTTGTCTTACTCCTTTTATGTTTCCGTTGGACGCTAAGGTGTGGATCTCTCCCATACTAAATATTACACATACCTTTAGTTTTTTTAAGGTTTTTTGGCAAAGCATTTATAATAGTTGTGTAATTTTATTACCAAGATATGGATAATTCAGTTCATTACATCATAGAGGGGATATTAGCTGCGGGAGGCTTTATGGTAGGCTTTATTTTGAAAAGAGCATATCAAAGCATAGATGACTTATGGAAAAAACACGACGAGATGACTCAAAGGTTAACCAACATGGCAATCGACTTACCAAAAAATTACGTGACTAAAAATGATTTAACACATGCTATAGATATTATACATGATAGATTTGATAAATTAGAATTAAAGCTAGAAAAAATGTATGGCGCTAGTTTTAAAACCAATTATCCATCTGACTATGGCCAGCCTCATGGATACATTAAGAGAAAAGATGAGTAAATGCTCTAAATGTAAAAAAGACTTCCCAGAAACGAAATTAAATTGGATCGTAATAAATAAGATAGCAAAACTAGTTTGCGATAAATGTAAGAAAGCAGTTACCTAGACCCACCATCATAAGCTGTAGCATGCCCTTCTGACACAAGCATGTCATTGAAAGAGAGTTCGCTCACTTCAGGATTATAGAGTACCCCTAGGAGTCTTCCGTATTTACCTCTCTTGTCCATAAAGGTCCTAACTAGGAATCGCCCTCTACCTTCGCGTATAAGCTCTTTTAATCGAGCTTTGGCTGCGAGACCCCTCTTTTTTTCTTTTTTGTCTCTAGTGCGGCTTTCTGGCGCATTAATGCCTAATAACCTGATTCTTTGGTGAGTAAAAACAGAGAAACCACAATCAATTAGGGCATCGACCGTGTCTCCATCTACGACTTTGGTGACTTTGGCTTTGTATTCGTACATGATTCTTTTTCTGATAGATCGGGAACTTCACTCATTTTTTTAATTAATTGGTTTTGTTTTTCGTATCCCGGTTCTCCCGCTTTGTAAAGATATGCAAATCCGCCGTTTTTAGGCAAAGATTTCTCGACAACAAGCATTTTTAGCCTGTCATTGGGCACAACCATCTTAGTTCCGCGATCCGTCATGTAGAAAATAGTCTTGAAACAGCCAACCCGGACTATACGCGCCTGTCTGCCGGAAATGTACAAAATGTCGTCATTCTGGAAGTCCTTACCCATGAAGACCATAAAGCCTTCTGCCGCCTTTTGTATCCCGTCTTTCAGGAAGAAAGTTAGAAACCCAGCTAGAACAAACCAGCCATAAGTGCCGATGATATGTTCTGCAGCTTCTTTAAATGCTTCATTTTCCATTTTAATTTCTCAAATAATTACACTGTTTAAAAAGAGTGTATATATATTTAATGCCTAAAGTAACTTTTTGCTTTGAGGATCTGGAATTTGACGGTAAAGCGTCAAAGGTTAAAATTCACCAGAGAGAGACTATTAAACCTAAGGATAAATTCCAGATAGAAAATCTAAAGTGGACTGAAAAACAAAAGCAGTTTATTGAATTAGCTCTAAATAAAGAGACTCAAGTTCTTCTAACTGATGGTCCTGCGGGAACATCAAAGACTCTTTTGGCGACTTATTGCGCTCTCCATCTGCTTAATCAACAAAAAGTTTCTGATATAATATATATGCGTTCTGCTGTGGAGAGTTCTGAAGCTAGGCTAGGATTCTTACCGGGAGACGCAGAAGAGAAACTTCAATATTATAACTTGCCATTCATGGACAAGCTGGACGAGTTAATATCTCCCACTTCCCTGAAAAACCTACAAAAAGATAAAAGAATATCTTGTCATCCTGTTAATTTCGCTAGAGGTATGAGTTGGAATGCTAAATGTATTATATTTGACGAATGCCAAAACTCTTCATTAAAGGAAATAATTACTGTTTTAACTAGAATGGGTCAATTTTCTAAAATATTTCTTTTAGCTGACCCTACTCAAACTGATCTTAAAAATGGTAATAGAGGAGGATTTAAGAAAATATACGACTTACTAAATGATGAAAAATCTAAAGAAATGGGAATCAATACTTTTAAGTTTGGCCACGAAGATGTAGTTAGATCAGAATTAGTAAAATATCTAAGCGAAAGATTTTCTGAGATGGCTTCTATATCATAAGAAGGATTTTAAGTGTAATTCAATAAGCGAGTTACGTAACATTTATTAGAAATAGTAAGTGTAACTGGATAAAATATATTAAGAAACATGAAAGCTTATTGTCAAAAATGTGGACACGGTACAAGCTACACGTCCCAAAAGCCAAAGTTCTGTTCCTTCTGTGGGGACTCGTTCTCTGGTGACTTAGCGAGGGTGAGTAAAGCTGCTGCAACAAATATTGCTACTCCGGCGAAAACCACGGTTGACAAGCCTAAATTAGAATATGAGTTGTCCACGGAAGATTCCGGAAGTGATTTCGAAGGGATGGAAGGGTTAGCTTATGAAGTGGAACGTTCTAGCGCAAGAAAAATAACATTCGAACAAATAGCAGGAACATCTGATCCAAGTACCCCAATAGTTGACAGGCCTAAAGCTTACACTCGTAAGAGAGTTTCTAAAAAGCAGGTCCTAGAAGATTTTAAAAGGGAAGCTGGCCAATCGAGAGAGTCTGAATCTATCTAAATGCCTAAGGCAAAAGAACAGCCCAAGTTCGAAGATAAGATAGAGGAAATTGACAGGGAAATCCAAAAAAGGAAAAGTAAATGGAAGCTCTCTGTACTATCTTGGATGGACTATGATGACGTAGCTCAAATATTGAGGCTACATATTTATAAAAAATGGGAGATGTACGACTCCCAAAAACCTCTTGGTCCTTGGTTAAATAGAATAATTTCCAATCAAATTAAAAATCTAATACGCAATAACTATGGGAATTATTGTAGACCATGTTTGAAATGCGCAGCGGCTCAATCTTATGACTTATGCGCAATATACGAGAAGCAAGGACCCCCATGTCCAATATATATAAATTGGGTTAAAGGTAAAAAAAATGCCCATGATACAAAATTACCAGTTTCAATAGAGAACCACCAATCAGAAGTACATAGTAAATTCTATGAACAAGAAATAACTCATTCGATAGAAAATTTTAACGAAGCTTTAAAAAAAGTTTTAAAACCTATGGAATGGGAAGTCTATAAACATCTTTATATAGATTTAGAGTCCGAAGAAGATTTAGCTAAGAAAATGAATTTCAAAACTAATGAAAAAAACAGGACTCCCGGATACAAACAAATAAATAACATAGTCAAAAAAATTGTTGAGAAATCCAAAAAGATGTTAAACGAAGGTGTTGATCTATAAATAAATATGGAAGAACTAGTACTCAGTCAAGCTCAACAGCAAAGCATATTAAAAAGTTGGAATGACGCGGCGAAAGAAAATCAGCCGCCTCCCTCATTATCGGACTTAATAAAATCAGCTTTCCCGAATATCGAAAATGCAGATGGAAGAACTAAAGAGGGTAGAGCGGTTAGAGCTTTCCTTAACTCTAGGAAACTTAAGGCCAGAACGTCTAGAGATCCAGAAAGAGAGTTAGTCATCTCAGAAGAACAAAAAGAGTTTATTAAAAATAATGCTCAGATGATGAAAGCTGCGGACATGGCTAAAGTTTTATTTAATAACCCTAGCTTAACTCATCTAAGTTTAGAATCCAGAAAGATACAGGAATACGCTAACACATTAGAGACATCTGAAGTATACTCGGAAGAAGAAATAGCTCCAAGAGATTTTAAACCTCCAAAAAGATTCGATACCGCTATAGCAAGAATCAATAAGTATGTTATGAATGGAGTGGATAAGGAGAAAATCTCTCTTGCTCAAAAAAAATCTATAAATAGCCTAATAGAGTATATGCATACTTTCAGATTCACTCATCAAATTAATAACTACGAAACTGTAACAGAAAGAGAGCTTTTTGAAAGTAGTTTTGTTAGATATACATGGGATAAGGCCGACTTAACTCAAGAGGAAGTTGACCAGTATATAGTCCTGTCCACAGAAGTCGTAATAGCATCAAACATTCAAAATAGAATTAATACCCTACAGGAACATCTGGATGAGTCCGCTACCGATACCGAGGGGAGAAGAATCTCTATGAGTCTTGTCGAATCGATTAGCACATGTACAGCTGAATATAATCAATGTGTTAACCGACAACAAAAACTCCTTAATGATTTAAAAGAAAAAAGAAGTGCTAGGTTAAGTAAACAAATAAAAGAGCATGCTTCTATTTTAAATTTAGTGGAAATGTGGAAAGACGAAGAGAATAGAAAGAAGATGATTCACTTAGCGGAGATGAGGAAAAAAGCTATCAAAGAAGAAGTTGACAGACTTACCGACATGGACGAAATCAAAGCTAGGATCATGGGATTAAGCGAAGAAGAGGCTATAGATGGTTAAGTGTAAAATCTGTGAAAAAGAATTTGATGATGACTCTGGCTTGCATAGGCATCTAAGAGCTCATTCTATAAGAATGGTCGAGTATTATCAAACTCATTTTCCTAGATACGATTTGCACACAGGAGATATAATTAAATTTAAAAATAAAGCTCAATACTTCTCTTCCGATTTCAATTCTAGAATACATCTTAAACACTGGCTTAAGAGTCAACCAACGGATAAAGCTAAAAAATATTGTGATCAAATACTTTTAGACAGAAAAGAAAAAAAGAAAATAGAGTACGCTCCTACTCAAGTTGAGCTAAGGACTATCATGAGTCCACCTGTTCAATATTGTGAGGTTTTATATGGCGATTACTATAAGCATTGTAAAGACGAGTTAAATTTAAAAACAAAATATATAAAAATCTCTGGAGATGCTTTTAAAAAATCTAAAGAATTTAATGAACCAATTGTATACTTAGACACAAGGGAGCAGCTTCCTCTAAAATTTAAAAACTGTTCTATTAGGGTAAAGACTTTACCTTTTGGAGACTATTGTTTTTTTGATAATTCTCATACAGCAAACTGTTATATAGAAAGAAAATCTATAAAAGACTTTATTGGAACTCTAAGCGGAGGGTTCGAAAGGTTTGAAAAAGAAATAAAACGAGCTGAAGAAAGTCAAAGCAGCCTAATAGTTTTAGTAGAGAGGAGCTTAAACGAATGTATAGCATTTAGAAAACTTCCATACGTCAGTAAAAAAATTAAAGCTACTCCAGAATTTATATTCTCTAATGTTAGAACTTTAATTCAAAAGTATCCTAATGTTCAGTTTTTATTTGTAAACGGTAGGGAGGAATCGGTCAGAGTAATCGAAAAAATATTTTTTAATGGAGACGAGCATAAAAAATATGATCTTCAATTAGCTTATGACTTAAAAATTCTATGAAAGATGATGATTACATTTGTCTATCGAAGTTCGAAGTTGCCGTAGTGATTCTTTTTGTACTCCTTATAGCTTATTTAGATTAATATGTGGTATTGTCCCGATAAATATAAAAAGAATGTCGACAAAGTAAACGAAAGTTTATTGGAGATCCAAGGGGAGTTAGAGGACAAGCAGGCTAAAATAAGCTTAGCGAAATTTCTTAGAAACAATCTATCTTTTACGGTAGAGCTTTTATGCGGAATAAAGCTGGCTCCATTTCAAGAAGTAACTTTGAGGGGAATGCTAAATCGCAACTTTTCTATGTGCGTCTGGGGGCGTGGATGTGGCAAGTCTTTTATAGGAGCCATCTTCTGCATTGTGCAATGTATATTCGAACCAAATACAAAAATTATTATAGCAGGACCTACATTCAGAACAGCCAGATTCATATTTAATAATATAGAAAAAATAGTTGAAAGCAAAGACGGTCAACTTCTCGCTCAAGCTTTTGAAATAAAAAATAAGTCAAAAAGAAATGATCAGTTTGAGTGGAGAATAAATGGAGGCACTATAACAGCGATACCATTAAGCGGAGAAAAGATACGTGGTTTTCGAGCAAACATTTTGGTGTTAGACGAGTTCTTGCTACTCCCCGAAGAAACTATTAAGACGGTTCTTATGCCATTCTTAGTAGCCCCTCAAAATATGGCGGAGAGGCTTAAAGTCAGAGAGATGGAAGATAAACTGATTAAGCAAGGAGTAATGGAGGAAAAAGACAGAATGGAATTTGAAAATACTACAAAAATGGTAGCTCTCTCTTCCGCTAGCTTCACATTCGAAAATTTATATAAAACTTATCAAGAATGGTTATCTAATATTCAAGATCAAAAATCAGAAACAGACATTCAATACTTCGTGTCTCAATTAAGTTATGAAGCTCTGCCAGAAGACATGATCGACAGAACTGTTATAGAAGAAGCCGCCAATGGAGGCTCTTCTCATTCGTCTTTCCAAAGGGAGTATTGCGCTCAGTTTACAGATGGAAGCGATAGTTATTTCAGCGCAAAAAAGATGCATGAATGTACTATTCCTGACGGAGAGTCTCCGACCACTTTAATAGCTGGTAATCCAGATAAAAAATATATTTTAGCTATTGACCCCAGCTTCAGTAACAGTCCTAGCTCAGATTATTTTGCAATGTCTGTGATGGAACTAAACGAAGAGAAAGAGCAGTCTGTATTAGTTCATGGATATGCTGTCGCAGGAGGGGATTTGAAAGATCATATAGAATACTTAAGTTATCTTTTAAAGTCCTTCAATATCGTGTTTGCTACTATAGACAACGCTGGGTCTCAATTTATCGACAGTGCAAATGAATCAAAACACTTCCAAGATAACCCTCTTAGTTTTTTCGAATTTAACTCTGAGAAAGAAGGCGTAGAGTATCTAACTCAATTAAGAAAAATAAAAAATGAAGTTAATGTATCCTCGGGGAAGATATTTTATAGGCAACTCTTTACTAGTCCGTTTCTAAGAAATGCAAATGAATATTTACAATCTTGCATAGACCACAAAAAAATTTGGTTTGCTTCGAGAACAACTGCTAACGAGGCAGCGTTTAATAAAGCAGTTTCTGCTAAAATCAATATAAAGTTAACCAAGCACGAATCTGTTTTAGACTTAATAGAGTTTCAAGATTCGTTAATATACGGGACAAAGAAGCAATGTGCTTTAATAGAAGTTAAGAGTACCGCTATGGGAAACCAGAGTTTCGATCTACCTCAACATTTAAAAAGGTCTACCTCCGCTAACAAAGCCAGAAAAGATAATTATACTACTTTAATGTTAGGCGCATGGGCCGCCAAGTGCTACTTCGACATGACAAATGCAAAGGAGGAAAAAGTAACTCAAACTTTTTCTCCAATAATGCTACAATAAAGTGTATATATTCTAGAATAATTTTAGATATAGTGCCAAATACAGACTATAATCAATACGTTTCGAGAAATAAATTAATAAAAGAAGCAAGCAACTTCTCTTTAAGAACATTTCAACAAGCGCAAAAAGACCTTAAAAAAGCAAAACTTAAAGAACTTAAAAAAATGTCAGACGAAAATGTACAGCCTGTAGATGTCGGGGATGTTCCCACCCCCGGAGAAGCCCCCGCTGCCCCTGCAGCGCCTGCCCCAGAGCCAACACCAGCAGCTCCTGAATCAAATTCAGTAGAAGAGCCAGTTATTGAACCAACTGAAGCTTCTCAAGACAGCTTTGTAGATGAATACGCTGTAGATGTCCCGGATATTCCTATTCCGGATGAGGAGCCAGATTCTAATACTATAGAGGATGAGTTTGAGGGAGCTTATAAATTTGCTGTTGTTGGAGTAGGGCAAGGAGGCTCCAGAATCGCACAAACCTTTTGGAGTCTTGGCTATAGGAGAGTAGCTATAATCAACACCGCAAAACAAGATTTAGACCCTATCGATATGCCAACAGAAAACAAGCTTTTGGTCGGTGGAGACGGAGCAGGAAAGAAACCTGAAGTAGCGGAAGAGATATTCAATGCTCATAGAGAAGACATCTTAGACTTCTTGAAGAGAACGTTCGGGGACGAATTTGATAGAGTTTTAGTATGTGCTGGAGCAGGTGGTGGAACAGGAGCAGGAGGATGTAGTGTCGTTATAGAAATAGCTCATGACCTATGTGAAAGCTTAGGAGTTGAAACTAGGGGAGAGGGAAGCATTGCTAAGGTTGGAGCGATTGTAGCTTTGCCAAGCAAAGCCGAAGGTAACAGAGTCGCTTCTAATACTAAGAGAACTATGCAAAAGGTTCTAGAGCTAAAGGACCTTGGAGCCTTAACGCCATTAGTGTTATTGGACAACGAGAGGATTAAGCAGATATATCCTAAACTTCCTGTTAGAAAATTCTGGGGAACATCCAATAATAGCGTTTGCGCTCTGTTCCACTTGTTTAACAGGATATCAGCGCAGGAATCAGTATATACTTCATTTGATAAAGCTGACTTAGAGACCGTATTTGCTTCTGGTATTATCACATTTGGAGCTACCCCTCTCAGAAAATGGGCTCAGCCGACAGATGTTAGTCAGGCGATTAGAGATAACTTAAAAAAGACTATTTTAGCTGACCTAGATCCATCTTCTGGGGATATTGCGTCTTGCGTCGTGATTGGTAATCAGGACGTATTAGACGAACTGCCTCAGGAAAACTTAGAATATGGGTTTGAGCAGTTGACTAGAATTTTAGGAGAAGGTTCTACCGTCCATAGAGGTGTATATAGCGGCAACAAGCCGGGCATGATAATCTATACCGCTATAGGAGGGTTAAACGCTCCTAAAGGATTTTCAGATTAAAAGGTAATACAAAATGGCAGCAAAAAATAAAAACGAGCAAATTTTAGGGGAGCCGCTAATGGCCTCCTATACCGATGGAGGCAAAGCTAAACCTCTAAGAGTTTCTACGGCGAGGCAAACTCAGACAAGGAGAAACAAATCTTCCGTAATAGATAGATCTGATCGATTTGTGAATATTGAGGAAGGGCTAGTCCCTTATCAGTATTCTAAAGGAGTAAAGAACCTGTCTAATATTGACGTTAGAGATGCAGTTATTCTTTGCCAGAAAGCTTACTATAATTTTTCTGTATTTAGAAATACTGTAGATTTGATGACAGAGTTTTCTACTAGCTCTTTGTATTTTAGCGGAGGTAGTAAAAAGTCTAGATCTTTCTTTACCGCTTTATTTAAAAAAATAAATATAGATAATTTAATAGATCAATTCTTTAGAGAATATTATAGGTCAGGAAATGTATTTATATATAGATATGATGCAGATTTAGAATCTGAAGATATATCTAAAATTACTCAAGTATATGGCCTGCAATCAAAAGCTAGCGTTAAGATACCTGCAAGATATGTAATTTTAAATCCAGCGGACATTCAAATCGGAGGAAACATATCTTTTGTTGCTGGCAAATTTTATAAAGTATTAACCGACTACGAATTAGAGAGATTAAAAAATCCAAGAACAGAAGAAGATCAACAGGTATACGACTCTCTTTCCCCAGAAGCTAAAGAAGCTATTAATAAAAAAGGTAATCATATTGTTTATTTGAATTTAGATTCAGATAGAATATTTCCAGTATTTTATAAAAAACAAGATTACGAACCATTTTCTGTTCCGATGGGTTATCCAGTTCTAGAAGATATAAATTTTAAAGCTGAATTAAAGAAAATGGATATGGCTCTAACAAGGACAATACAACAAGCTATCCTGTTAGTCACAATGGGAGCTCCGCCAGATAAAGGAGGAATAAGTCAGAGAAACCTAGAGGCTATGCAGACTTTGTTTGATAACGAGTCTATAGGCAGAGTTTTGATATCGGACTATACGACTGAAGCTAAATTTGTAATTCCTGACATAGCAGGGATACTTGATCCTAAAAAATATGCTGTAGTAGAAGACGATATTCGGATGGGCCTTAATAATGTTTTAGTTGGCTCAGAAAAATTCGCCAATACGAGTATAAAAGTTCAAGTTTTCATAGAGAGGTTAAAGGGAGCAAGGCAAGCCTTCTTAAATGACTTTTTGATCCCAGAAATAAGAAGAGTGTCTCAAGCCTTAGGTTTTAAGAGTTACCCTGATCCAAGCTTTCATGATATCGACTTAAAAGACGATTCAACTTACGCTAGGATATATAACAGATTAATAGAACTAGGTATATTAACACCTGAAGAAGGAATAGAAGCGTTAAGTACTGGTAGGCTTCCGACTCCAACTGAATCTATGGAGTCTCAAGAGGACTACAGAGAATTGAGAGACAAAGGGTTCTACGAACCTATAATGGGAGGACCTCATTCAAATTCTCCAAACGAAGAGAACCAAGAGGTGGTAGATAAAGAGACGGAAGAGGCCCCCAAGAAGAAAAAGCCTGACAATTCTGGAATGGTTGGTAGGCCTCCCGGGACAACAGGAATCCCGCAGCAGAGCAAAAAGGTCAGCCCAATAGGTGCTACTTTTAGTTTAACTAAAATTCAAGAAAACTTGGCGAGCTCCGAAAAGCTTCTCAAAGAAGTCGAAGGAGCGCTTAGGAAGAAACACGGGTTGAGAAAAATGTCCAGAAAGCAGAAAGAAGTCGCTCAAGAAATCTCTAATATCATTGTAGCGAACGAAAACCCGCAAAACTGGAGCTCTAAAGTAGAGAGTTATATAGAACATCCGAAAGATACCAATCCGGAAAGAATTAAAGAGATCGACTCTATAGCTTGTGAACATAGCGTAGATTACTTTTTAGCTAGCATACTCTACTTAAGTAAAAATGAGCAACAGTAGTGTCAGGAATGTTGTTAGGTATAATTGCCAATCTCTGTTTTTAGGTCCATCGCCAGAAACAGGTTATCATTTCATTAGTTATACTGGAGAGCTCAACAACGACTCTTCTGAATTAATAAAAAATCACAATCTACTCAAAGAGATAACTAGAGTACAAGATTTTGGATATTCTATTTCTTTTAATAGAACTGATATAACTCAATTAGGAATTAAAGGGCTGCTGGCTAGGCCTAATATAAACTACCCGCAAGTAGAATTAAATTTTAGTTATTTGCCCAACGGTCTAAGAAACGAGGCTAGGTTGGGCTTCCATGTTAATTACGGTCAATTCGAATACCCTCATACCGGGAAAGCTTTTTATAAAAAAAATGATCAAGTATGTTTGTTATCAGGTTTTGATACAAGAAGCTTAGCTTATGTTGATTATACTGGAGTTGGGAACGTATGGCCTGAAGTTGGAACGTCTGCTGGCGGCAGTGGCGCTATGGCCGGAGCAGACAGATTCTGGCCACCGTACATATATAGAGATAGAAGAAATATATACGCTATAATAACAGACGGAGACAGCGGGGATCAAGATGCTCACCAAAAACCATTAAGAGAGATTTTTAACGTCGATGATACCGTACAACAGATTGACCCCAACAGCGCGAGTCATAATTTAATATCTTTCGGGGACTGCTACTTATCTAGATATAGCGTAACCGCTCAAGTTGGCGATGTGATGAGGGCTAACGTTGCTTATGTAGCTGAGAATGTCGAATTCCATAGCGGTGCAAGTGGAAAATGCATACCAGCTTTAAACTTAAAGACAGGGTCAACATTCGTAGACGTTGCTGCTGATGGTTTTATAGCAAGGCCAGAGGCTACAAGCTCTGCATATACATATTTCAAAAATACTCAAAATGGAAACCCTCTATATTTTCCTCCGGGAAACTATACGTTATCTCATTACTCGGGATCTTATTTTGCTTACGACTCAGGAGACTCACGCTTTAACAACTTCGGCGGAAGCGGAGATAATGTTGGAATAGATGTTAGGTTCACTAATGCAAGCGAATTTGGATATGTTGACTCGGTATATAAAGATGTCTCTCAGTCTGCTGGCCATTCTAAAACAATTATTTCAGGAATGGGTCACGCATTGAGTGGCTACAACTCTGGCAATCTCCCCTCAGATACTACCATTGTCCACGGAGGGGGTAAGATAGGGGTGAGGGTTTCAGATTTAAACAGAGGAGCAACTCCTGTTCCTACTGGTTTTGAAGGAGCCAGCGCAACTGGCCCGTATACTTTAGGGGATGGTATACTCGCATACAAGCTCACTGCGCCAGATGATATATGTACAAGAATGGTGACGCCTTTGGAATTTCCAGATGAAGGACCGACAGCGTTTAGACAAGGGGACTTAACCATGAAAGTTCCTAATGACATAAGTGGAATGGGTGTCGACTTTGACGACGCTCATATTCAATCCTTCACGATAGACTTAGACTTAAACAGGGACATGATGGATTCACTGTCTTACAAGCATCCTGTTTACAGGGGAGTTAATTTTCCGGTATTTGCTAATTTGAATTTTATAACTATTGTAAAAGACTCTACTACTGGGAGTCTGTGTGACACAATGAAGAGAAATGATAACTATGATTTTCAGATTAAGGTAAAAAATTCATGTGACGTTAACTTTTCTTCGAAAGGCTCTGTTGTAACAGGAATGGCTAACCCACATCAAGCAGGGACATTACCTCTTCATCAAGATTTAGATAATATTGTATATGAATTTAAAAAAGCTAAATTCTTGGGGGCGAACTTCACTTCTTCTATAGGAGGATTTAAGCGAGGAGATTTTAATTTTGCAGTAGAAATTGATCCAGATGACTTATCTAAAGGATTATTTATAAGCGGATTATTGAATGTAGAGAAAATAGAAGACTTCTTTCTAATGGAAGGAAATAGCTCGGGAGGAGATCAAAATGGAGGATTTTTACAGAGAGAAGGAGGAAATGCTCAAGATAAATCTCTATTAGTAACGAATTTAAATCCACTATATTAAGTGTAACTATAAAGGAAAAGGTAAATGGCTAACAAAAAAATATCTCAGTTAGATCGAGTAACGACTCATACGTCAGACGATCTGGTAGCGGTAGTAAACAATGGGTTTACTCAAAAAACTACTCTGTACGATCTTGACAGGTGGTTCCTTGGGAGCAGCTGTGACGGGGACATTTTCGTAAGTGGTAATCTGATAGCCGGATGCATAAACACAGGAGCGGGAAGCAATTATAGTATTCTAGGTGGAAAACACAACAGAGTATCCGGTGATTTCTCTTCAATAGGAGCAGGGGAAAATAATTTAATATCAGGGCACGCATACGATGTAAGTCACGCTGATGCAGACTATAACTTTATTGGCGGTGGAGCAAATAACACATTACAAGGAAGAAAGTCATTTATTGGAGCGGGAGATAACAACGAAATTTTTCCCGGGGCCTTAAGAAGTACTATTACAGCAGGAACGGCTAATAAAATAAGAACCGACTCTGATACCTCATTTATAGGAGCTGGAAATGCTAACATAATAGGAGGAGGGGATAGCAATACAATAGCAGGTGGAGGTAATCATTTAATATCTGGAGCTGGAAACTTCATAGGAGGAGGGGACAGTAATACAATTAAAGCCCAAGACGCTAACAGCTTTCTATATGGCTTTATTGGTGGAGGGTATAGCAACTTATTGTCTGGCGACGGAAGTGATTACTCTTCTATCGTAGGCGGATATGATAACACCTTAGTAGAGTCGTCCTATTCAACAATACTCAACGGAAACCAAAACTCTTTATATAACGGAGATGGTACAACAGTAGGCGGCTATCAAAATACTGTTACTGGAGACTACAATGTGGTATTTGGATACGAAAATAATGTTTCGGGCTCTAGGAATTTTGTTTTCGGAAGGAATGTCCAATTAGAGCCAAGTGGATCAGACTCTCAAAACGGGCAAGTTGTTTTCGGGGACTCCAGCTCAGCACCAACGAAAACTTTTGGCAACAAGTCCATGACTCTAGACTTCGAAAGTGGTGTTCATATTTCGGAGGGTCAATTGCATGTGCATGATATGCGGGGAGAGTCCGCCATCTTAACTAACGACAAATATCTTGCCTATAATGTTGAAGAAGGGGTTATATATACGATTAACACAAACTTGGCTTCTGGAGGCGGAGGAGGCAGCGGCCCGACTGGCCCAACAGGAGCTCAAGGCCCTCAAGGGTCTTCAGGAACTTCAGGAGCAGTAGGACCCACTGGG
>CEOH01006499.1_pt1 | contig 20107 bp, 25 predicted proteins | sample 530311 | NCBI WGS metagenome assembly CEOH01 (sample SAMEA2619923, study PRJEB7988) | marine metagenome | biome: marine biome (ENVO:00000447); feature: deep chlorophyll maximum layer (ENVO:xxxxxxxx); material: "saline water (ENVO:00002010), including plankton (ENVO:xxxxxxxx)" | depth 60 m
CTCCATTCCGTATTCAAGCCAAGTTAACCTGCTCATTTTTAAATTTTAAAAAAGACTTGACAAAAAGTCAAGACAAATCTATAATACAAAAAGTATGATTAAAAGGTTGCAGCGAAAGCGAGTCTGGTAACTCTTAAGAGACCAACAACCCCGAAGGGGCTTCTCGAACCTTGGAAGGTACGCTACAAGCGGGTGCAGGCGGCGTATGAGAGAAGTGAAACCATCTAAAAAAGTTCTACCTTTTATTATTCGTACTTTTTAATAGGTTACAGGAGTCATTAGCTAGGCTGTTGAGAGACACGGCCGAAAAGGAGAGAGTCCCTGCGATTGGAACTAATATGGAAGCGAAAGCGTTCTTTTGTAACTGTTTGTCTATTTTCTTAGTTGGGTGGACTGTGTCCAGAGCTCATAATTCTCCTAACAACTACCTCAAAAAAAATACTTTACACTTCGCGCAGCGAAGTGCCCAATCTAGCATATTTTTAAATTATGAATAACTTTTATAAAGAAATAAAAAAAATAAAGAGTGAAGACTGTAATGATTCACTCGTTAAGTTAATAAACAGGTATTCTCCTGTTTTTCTGTCTATGTATTCAAAGTACTGTGCTTTAATATCTAGTAAAGGGGCTGACCCTAATGACATCCTATCTGATAAGGCCTTGATAATTTACGAGTCAGCAAAGAGTTTCGATTTAACTAAGAAGTATAGCTTTTGCACTTGGTTAAGTAATAACGTTAAGTATAGATGCTTGCATTTAATAAACAAAAAGACTAAAATGTCTCTTCTTTGTGAAAGATTTAAAAATAACAAAGTAGAAGAGGCTAGAGTTAACCCGTATTCAAACATAGAGATGAAAGGTTTCATATTTAACGAGCTAGAAAAACTAAAAGATAAAAGAGTGTCAAATGTTTACAAGCTCAGATACTATTCTGGAGATAAAATGACTTGGGCTAACATAGGAAAGAACCTAGGGTTTAGCTCTCAGACTGCAATAAACTTACATAAAAAGGGAGCCGAAGTCCTGAAAAGAAAAATAAAAGATAAAAAATGATTGAATGCAATGTCTGTTTGCAAGAGCGGCCCGAAAGTGAATTTTATAATATCACTGTAGGGATAGAAGGAGAAAAAACTTACTTTTCTTCTACTGTTGATGAAATATGTAAAGACTGCCTAAGCGTAGATGATATACAAATCATTCAACGCACGGGCCACGTTGGTTACGAGATAAAAAATAAATCCTTGTATATCGAACGTAGGCAAGCTAATTGGTACAAACACGTATTAGGTGTACCTCAGCAGTCTATGGTTGAGCTCGGTGAAGTAGCCGAGATTCTTAAAGAAAGAAAAATATTAACTCTAGGTTGCGAAAACCATAGAGACAACCTTAAGATTGTTAGAGACTTTTTAAAAATAAGAATTAAAGACGGGATTATCCCTGACTTTTTTCAAATACCAATATCTCTTTCAGGTTCAGGCTATGTTCAGGCCATGTCAAGAGAAGACTTAGAGAGAGTTATTAAGTACGCTTCCCAAGGAAAATTTAAAGCCAGCAACACCCATGAAGTTTCTTTTGAGAAGTTATTGAACCTAAAAGAAAAAGGCTGGGTTGTCTTTTTGGATGAGGACCAGAACCAATGGTTAGAGCAAGACGCTCTTAAGGTTAAATTTTTTGTTAACAGTTTTTCAGGAAAGACTCCATGCAGAAAATGCGGAGAGGTGAAAACTTTTAAAGAGTTTAGGTATACAGGCAAGGATAAATCTATACTCACTTTTGATTGCTTAGAGTGTGAATCCAAAAGGGCTGCTGCTAAATACGCAGGATATACTAAGGAAGAAAAGGATGATTTTTTACAAAAGGTTAAATTATGGAGGCTAAATAACCCAGAGAAAAGGAAAGAATACACTAAGAATCCAGCTAACAGAGCTGCAAGGAACGTAAGAAAGAGGCTGAAGTCGTTCATGAAAACACATGATAATAATTTCAACCAAGGGATAGGGTGTACCAGAATAGAACTCGTACGACACTTAGAATCCTTGTTTAAGCCCGGAATGTCTTGGGACAACTACGGTTCAGGAGAAAATGGGGATCATGTAGGCTCTTGGCACATAGACCACAAAATTCCCATATCTAAGTTTAAAGGGGAGCACCCTAATCACTATACTAACTTACAACCCCTTTGGGCTCAAGAAAATATGTCTAAAGGAAATAAAGTACTTGACAAAGAAGTAAGTTAGGTTTAAGATAGTGGAAGTTATGTCAGATAGTAATACTAACAACGATTGGGACAAGAGAGAAGTTGGCGCACTCTGGACAAGAACATCTCAGAGCAGCGGCAAGAAGTTTTTCTCTGGTCATTTTAAGGTCGAAACAGAGTTCGGCGAGGAAAAGAAGATTCCCGTAGTGGCTTTCTTTAATAAAGACAAGAAGTCTGAGAATGCTCCGGATTTTAGGATCTATATCTCTCGACCTGCTGAGCAGCAGACGGCTACGCCGACCACGGCAGAAACAACTCAAGAGACATCCTCAGAAGAAGACGCTCTCCTTTGATGGATTTTTCTCTTCAAGTCCCAATAAACAAGTTAAGCTTCGGCCAAGTTTCCCATTGTATACTAAAAGAATTGTATGCAATGGGGCTTGAGCCGAACATCTTCCCTATTAACGAGGATTTATCCTCCTACAACATAGACGAAGACTTTGTAAAATGGTTAAAGTCCTGTATAGCTAAGGGACCAAGGAAGCATAAGAGAGACTTCCCTACTTTTCAGTTATGGCACTTGAATTCTTCCGGTTTAAATTCTGTCGGAAAAAACCAAACGCTTTTATCTTTCTACGAACTTGATTCGCCTACTCCAGCCGAAGTAAACATCGCATCTAACGCAGACAAGCTGCTTTTTACCAGCAAGCATGCCATCGATACTTTCTCTAATTATGGAATAGATTCCGATTTTATACCTTTAGGTTTTGATAAGCATCATTTCAAAAAGTTAGATAAAAAATATTACGATGACGGAAGAATAGTTTTTAATCTATGCGGCAAACTAGAAAAGAGAAAGAGACACAAAAAAGTAATCCAATCATGGGTTAAAAGATTTGGAAACGACTCAAAGTATCATCTGCAGTGCGCTGTACATAATACGTTTATTTCAAAGCAGATGCCTGAGCTGATCTCTAGAATCTTAGAAGGTAAGAGGTATTTTAATGTTCAGTTCCTAAACTTCATGGATAAAAACATTCAATATAATGATTATCTAAATTCAGCTAATATCATTATAGGAATGTCAGGAGGAGAGGGATGGGGCTTGCCTGAATTTCATTCTGTTGCGATTGGTAAGCACTCAGTCATATCAAATTGCACCGGCTACAAAGAATGGGCCACGGAAGAAAACTCTGTATTAGTAGAACCTTCTGGAAAGATTAGCTCAATAGATGGCATCTTCTTCAAAGAAAATGGAGAATATAACCAAGGCAGTATATTTGATTTTAATGAAGACCAGTTTATTGACGCTTGCGAAAAAGCTATCAAAAGAGTAGAATCAAATCCCATCAACGAAAAAGGATTAGAATTACAGAGCAAATTTACCTATAAAGATACAACAGAGAAGATATTAAAATTATTAAATAATGCCTGAGTATTTATACGAAAACCCAGATACAGGAGAAATCATATCTGTCGCTCAAAAAATAGATGAAGAACATGTATATTTTGAAGAAGGTAAGGAGTTTAATAGAGTATTTACGGTGCCTAATGCTTCTGTGGATGGCGACATTGATCCATTTTCTGCTCAGCAGTTTACAGAAAAAACTAAAAATATGAAAGGGACAATGGGTGACATTTGGGATTATTCATCAGAGCTTAGCGCTAAAAGAAAAGCTGCCTCAGGAGGCGAAGATCCTATAAGGAAAAAAGCCGAAAAGAGTTACTCTAAAAAAAGAAGAGGCATAAAATATAAGGATAAAATGTGATTGGCTAAAACCCGAACAAAAGATAATATTATTGATGACTTAGCCATTAGCTATATTTCTCACTTACTAAAAACAGAAGAACAAGTAGTAGAGAAGATAACTGATGAAAAAAGTGATATTATTTTAGTAATTGAACAAGCCAGCAAGAAAAGGCTCAACAAGAAGAGACTCTTAGACCTGCATCCTAAACTATCCTCTCTTTTAATGGTTTTCAGAGAAGGGATTAAAGCGGGGCTAGATACCAAACAATGTGAGTTTTTAGCAGAAGCTTTTTATAAATACTTTTTTTGTTTAAAAAATATAAAAAACATAGAGTTCGATACTGGAAAAGCCTCATGTTCGGGAGCTCAGTTATGCTTGATATTAATAGTCTTTTTTGAGGATGCGATTAGAAAATTCTGTGACTCTGACCCAGAAGTAGACTCTTATCCTGACGCAAGGGCTAAGTATGTTGATTATATAAAAAGGGGTCTGAGGTTATGCAAGACAGATCTTCATTTGAACAAATCGATTGAAGTTCTTACAACAATAAAGGAGAAATATTTATAATGGAAAAAAGTAATTACTTTAAAGATGTGTTCTACATCATGGCTCTTTCCTTGGTTGTCCTAGGCGGATGCGCAACACCTCTAGGCAAATTTAATAAACAGGAGAAAGTTGTAGAGAATATACAACAAGAGAAGGCCAATAACGACACAAAACAAGTAGAAAGCGGAAGGACTTTCGTGTATGCAGCAGATCAAGCCCTTCAGAAAGACCCAGATCCATCTCCAGAATCTCAAGTTGCTAAACAAATGACCACCAGAGGAGTTACAGCTCTTGGCCCTCCACAAATGGAGAATGCAATGAAGTCTGACCAAATGGTGACAGGATTATTGTCTACTGACCCATCGGAAGTAAAGAAAGGTCAAGAGATTTTGGCTACGATGGACAAGGAGCTTATAGCAATACAGAATCAAAATAGAATTTTATCAGGTCAACTACAAGACGCTCAAACCAAATTAAGGGCAATAAACCAAGAAAACGCATTACAAGCCACGAAGTATTCAAGCCTAATGGGCAAAGTATATTGGATTGTTGGTATCGTTATATTTTTAGTTGTCTTGGTAATTGGATTTAAAATAGTTACTATGGTGGCTCCATTTGCCATGCCAGCCAGCGGAGCTACTGGCACCCTACTCAAAGTAGTACAAGGGATTCAGAAGGTTAGAGATCAGCATATGGGAGAGAAACCCGAAATGCTTAGGCAAATTGACGATCACCTAAGGTCACACTTAGATAAAAAAGATAGATGGATGATTGCGCAAGCAAAACAGAAGCTGCATATGTTGTAAAATAGTGTAATTTATAGTATAACATAGAAATATTATGTCTAGTATATCAGATCAATTTAAGGGGCTCCCAATTGGCGAGCTAATCGCAAACCCACTTATCGCGGCTGCGCAAGCCCAAGGTAAATTAGCCGGAATCACTGAGCAATTTATCGAAGAAGTGGGGCTGGAAAAAGATGACACTACAGGAAAGCTTAGCGCTAGAACTGTTGAGTTTGACTACGATGCCGTAGTGGAACACAAGAGCACTGACGGTAATGGAGTAGAAACTACCACCACTGTAGCCGAACCTAGAACAATGAAGGTGCCTCTTTTAGCTATTGTAAATACTCCAAACTTGTCTGTTAAAGATGTTAAGATTGACTTCGACATGAAGGTTCAATCTACTAGCGAAAGCAAAAGTTCAACGACAGCCAATGTCACCACTAAAGCGAATTACAAAGCTTGGTGGTCTCCTGTTAGTGCTTCAGTTACGGCTTCTGTAGGTAGCAAGAGCGAAAATACAAGAAAGACTGATAACTCAGCTAGGTATACGGTTCATTGCGAAGCAAGAGATGATGGAGCTCCCGAAGGTCTAATGAAAGTGTTAGATATACTAGGAGACGCTATCAAGCCTGCCCCCCAAGGAGGAGCCTCAGCTCCTACACCCGCCCCTGCAGGCCCGTAAAGTAAGACAATAAATGGGTTTAACTAATTATTCTCTCGGAATTTCACCTCCAACCGAACCACCCCAACCCTCGCCTCCAAGCGAGGGGCAAGGTGGTCCGGAGGATTCTAATTCCCTAGACAAGTTAGTCCAGTCTATATATAATTCTGTAGCTTTCGCTCAGAGAAAAGTAGAGACGGAGCATCTAGGTAGAGTAATGTCTACCTATTTTGATAGTGACGGAAATGCAAAAACCTTTAAAGTTAGACTTCCGGGAAATAACGGAGAAATAACAGAGACTCATGTACCCCTAATAACGCTTACAAATAACGCTCACTTAGCTATTGACGAGCTTGAGATGGAGCTAGCTGTTAATCTTAGTCACTTCGAAGACGAGATAAATAATAACAATAACAAGTTATCTGCTCAAATAACAGGAACTAGAGGTCAAGAAAATTTAACAAAAATTAAAATAAAAATGAAGGGGAAAGATACTCCAGAGGGACTCGCAAGAGTAAACGACCAACTAATAAAAATACTTCCAACTTAATTCTTTTGCTTGACTTTAATTCATGTTCTTACTATAATAAAGGAAGATGAATTTTGATATCAAACTCCCTCCGGCCTATTGCATGAAAGGCGGACAACCAGACTGCGATAGAGTTGTCAAGTCAATAAAAACAAGATCAGCTAGGTACCCAATCTCTAATGACTCTTGGGGAGAAACCGAGGAGAATATTGTCCATAACGAGCTTTACCCAAAGGGGTGGGTTAAGCTAGAAGGCTTATTCAATGACAAGATAGATGTAATAGACAAGATTCAAGAGAGGCTGGATTTCTTTTTAGACCAAGGAGGGTCCGCCTTAAAGTATGGCCTACTAGGAAAAGAATGCACTCTATCTCAATCAGAAGCCAGAGAAAAAGAGCTTTTTATGAGCGTGGCAAACCCGCTCTACAATATACCAGAAATTGGAGACATCCTTTTTGATGAGAGGCTAGTGAAAATAGCAACGTGTTACTTTAAGTGCTTGCCAGCAGTCGGGACACTCAACCTAAGGAAGAGCTTCGCTAATAAACTAGAGGATGCTCAAACTACGATTTATCATTGTGACAATAACACCCCTTTCTTGTTGAAGTTCTTTCTTTACTTAGACGATGTAGAGGAACCCGGGCATGGCCCCTTTACTTATGTTGAGGGAAGCGCATACGAGAAGCCATCTAATTGGAGAGAGCAGCATAGAGTTCCAGATGAGGAAATTGAAAGAATGTACGGGAAAGACAGAGTAAAGCCTTTGTTTGCCAAAAAAGGAGATGTCCTCTCAGCCATAACTACGGGTTACCACAAAGGGCAAAAAGTCATCACTAAAGATAGGAGTATGCTTACTCTTAATTTCGTAGCTTCTCAGGAAGACTGGTCTGCTCTTACTCAATTAGACGTTAAGCCAGAGACCTGTGCTAAGCTACACTCTCAAAATCCGCAATACATACCCTTACTTGACTACCTTTTTATTACAGAGTGAATTTAGAGGAATTACAAGACAGCAGAAAAGGGGAAGACTGCTACATTCTAGCCTGTGGGCCGTCTCTAAATAAATACAAAGACGAAGAAACCAGAGCTAAGCTGAATAGTAATTTAGTCTTTTCTGTAAAACAGGCTTACGACCAATTCAAAGACGAAACAAACTTTCATTTTTGGAATTGCTCTAATCTTCCTATTGACTACATGAACATACCTTATAGGTATGCAGATCATAGACCAGAAGTTGTTGTCGCAAGCAGTAATTACGAAGAAGGCCAAAGGTGGAACCTAGAACAGGATCGTGATGTATTTTTTAGGATACCTTTGGTTGAGCAAATAGGAGGCAAAGAGAATACCTTAGCAGTAAAAAGAAATTACGACGATTATCTAATAAGTAAAACCTGTACAGAAAGACGTACAGGCCCGGGAATTATGCTGGAGACTGTCTTCTATACAGCTATTCATGTTGGGGTGAAGTCTATAACAACAATCGGATGGGATTTAAATGCTCACGGTAGTCATTTCTATAACGAAAAAGATAAAGCACTGATGGATAACAAAGGTTGCGAGATACCTTGGGACATGACAGTTAATGCTCAAGCGGTTCCAAGTATAAAAGATTGGCTTGCTAAGAAAGGGATAGAGCTGAACATACTACAATGAAGAAAGTATTCATAGATTGCGGAGCAAACCTTGGCCAATCCATAGAGTTGTTTATAGAGACATGGGATAATCCAAAGGACTACGAAATTCACTGTTTCGAGGCAAATCAAGATTTTGAAAAGAAGCTGAATTTCAAAAGGCAGCTTTATCCAGATTTTAATATAAACATAAACATTCCTGTTGCAGTCTGGGATAAGGATACAGAAGGCGAGCTTAACTTTTATGGTAGCGGAGAAGGAGGAGCGGCTGTCGACGAGTCCACCCCAAAGACAGGTTCTAGTTTCATAGCGAGACTCAGGGATTTTAAGCCCAAGTCAATAAGCCTTGCAAATTGGATCTTAAATAACTTTTCTAAAGAAGACTATATAGTTTTAAAACTTGATATAGAAGGAGCAGAATATAGAATAATTGAAGACTTAAAAAACAAAAATGTATTAAATTATATTAATGAATTTTTCTATGAGTGGCACGGCCCTAAAAAAGGATATACTTTTGAGGATGATATGAACGCTTTTACAACGTTAAAAGAAGCAGGCATAACTCCTAAACTTTGGAATGGTAATTGGAAAGAAATGCAAGTCAAAGTCATAGACGAAAACCGTATAAAAGAGTGGTACGTAAGAAAATCAAAACAACTTGGAAAAAGATTTAAAGGATGAAGAAGACTTATATTATAGCAGAGATAGGAATCAACCACAACGGTTGCCTAAAGACAGCCAAGCGGCTAATTGATATTGCAGCCGCGGCAGGTTGCGATGCGGTAAAGTTTCAAAAACGAAACCCAGATGTTTGTGTACCCGAACACCAAAAGAATGTAATGAGGGATACTCCTTGGGGGGAGATGACTTACTTAGATTATAAATATAAAGTAGAATTTGGACAAGAGGAGTACGATGAAATAGATAGATACTGCAAGCAGCAGAACATATCTTGGAGTGCCTCTCCTTGGGATTTAGATAGCCTTAAGTTTTTAGAGCAGTATGATATTCCATTTATTAAAATACCTTCTGCAATGATAACTAACAAGAAGCTAATAACAGCGGCAGGGAATACAGGGAAGAAAATTATCATATCTACTGGCATGAGCACTCCAGAGGAGATAGATGAAGCCGTTGATGAGCTTGAAGTTCATTGTGAATACAAAGACATAGCGATACTCCATTGCAATTCTACCTATCCAGCGCCAATAAACGAGCTTAACCTATCATGCATAAAGACCCTAAAAGAAAAGTATAGTAATATAGACATAGGCTACAGCGGTCATGAATTCAGATTAGGAACCTCTGTTGCGGCAGTCTACCTTGGTGCGACTATTATAGAAAGACATGTTACTTTAGATAGAACTATGTGGGGGTCTGACCACATGAGCTCTGTTGAGCCCCAAGGGTTATTCAAGTTAGTCAGCGGAATTAGAGAGTTAGAGCAAGCTTATGGAGATGGAAAGATTAAAGTCACCGACTCCGAAAAGCCAGTGAGAAAAAAATTAAGAGGCTAATGTCAACAGAAGCTAACAATCGTCTTTTTAAAGACTTTTTAGTATGGAACGACTGCTCTCAACTTTACACCAAAGAGAGCGGTTTTAATAGAAGGCTCCTATACCAAGTTGATTATAAAAACTTAAAATTAGAAGAACTCAAAAAGATTAAATCTATTGTTTCGTCTGAGAGAGGCGAGGTAGATGATCTATGGATTGATAATAATAATGGAGTTGTATTTAGCAGTGCCGAAAATTACCTGAATTGGCCTCATGAGTTTTCATTTCTAAACTCTAAAGAGGATTTCGTAAAGAACCCATTGAACGGTATGCATTTTGTTAGAAATAAATATGGTTATTTATTTAACAGACCATTTACATACAACACAGAGCTTATAACAGATTTACCTAAATATGAATATAGCAAATACAAAGGTAAAAAAATATTAATTTTAGGTGCTGGCCCAAGCTTAAGCGAGAGGTTTAGTTCCGTAGATCTAGGTAGCTACGATTTTATATGGTCTTGTACTAAGTTCTTTTTAAATAAATATATTAAAAAGGTAGATCTAGATATGTTTTCTATAGGCGGTAATGTAGATCTAAGCGATCCAGAGCTACTAGAGTACCTCGATACAGCGCGCTCACCTAGTACACGCTGGGGGATAGATGCATTTGTCCAGCCTTTCAAAACTAAAGACGAGTTACTTCTCTTTAAAAAGAAATACCCTGACGGCTTTGTCTTTTATACTCGCTACTTCTCTAAATTAGGAGCAGGGCCTAGGCTCTTGGCCTTAGCAGCAGTACTAGAAGCTTCTCAAGTAGATTTCCTTGGGATAGATGGTCATCCGCTAGGACATAAGCACTCATTCGAAGATAATAAAGAGTATAAAACTGTAGAGAAGGACGGGGTAGCCGAAGCCCCAACCCAAAAAGGGTCAGAAGATATCTATAGAAGGCAGTTTTGCTTACTGTGGCAGTACTTATTAACCTTCCCTGATACTTGTTTTAATAATTTAGGTCAAGGCCACTCAGGAAATCAATCCAGTGACATCTTCGCCGCCAAGGTAACATGAAAGATATAAAAGATATATTATTTGTTATACAAGCTAGACTGAACTCCCAGAGAGTTCCCAATAAAATGCTAAGACCTTTTAAAGGGACTAATTTATTTAGGCATGCTATGACAAAAGTTCTACTTAGTGATTACATACCTAAAGAAAATTTCTATGTATCTGTGTATGAAGATGAACTAGTAAAAGAGGCAGAGAATCTAGGAGTAAATGTATTCAAGAGAAGCTACGAATCAGCAAATAACGATAATAGCCTCAAGAAGATTTATGAATGGCATGATAAATTACCTTTTAAATATGTTATTAAGATTAACGGCTGCTCTCCATTACTAAAAACTGATACCATTAACGAGTTTACCAAACATTTTATAGAGCAAGAAGAAGAAAACTTGTTTGGAGTTATAGAGCAGAAAGATTATTTTTGGAATAAAGAGGGTTTAATGGTGACTCCTTGGCCCGAGGACCAAACTATAATGAACACAAAGGCCGTGGAACCCACTTACAAAGCAGCTCATGTTCTTTATGCCTCAAGAATGGATATTATAAAAGACAATAAGTTCATGGGAGATTTCTTTAAGGAGGGAGATATAAAACTCTTCCCTATGAACGAACTAGAGGCTTTTGATATAGACTATGATTGGCAATTTACGTTAGCAGAAAAAATTTAATGACAACTTACAAGGAGCATTACAATAAATGTCTAGAGTCAACCTCTATAGAAAGCCTCAAAAGGGCATACGATCTCTCTATAAACACTACTTTTCTTGATGAGGTCTTGGATTTCTCTAGCTACGACTCAATTCTAAAGTCTTTGTCAAAAAAAATATCAGACAGGATCGATAGCGGCAAAGGTGTAGTAAGAAAAGCTGCCGCAGACTATCTTGATGAATGGAGAGATATACCAGAAATGTTAAGTTTTGCAAATCTTGTCATGCCTCATATAGAAGAGCAAATATTTGGATGTCATGCTCATATTCAATTTGTAATGCCTTACAGGAACATTCACGATGGAACACAAGAAGCTTCTTGGCTTTGGCATTATGATGACTGCCCAAATGAATACTTAAAGTTCGTAGTGCACTTAAATGATGTAGACCAAGAGAATGGCTGCTTCCAGTATTTACAAGAGCAAGACGGAAGCGTTTCAGTTGTAGAATCCAAAAGAAAAGTCCCCGGAAAAAAAGGCCCTCAACTATATGCGGGATCAAGAGTCCCAGCAGAGGTAATGGAAGAAAAAATAAAACAAGGAGCTGAAATAAAAAGTCTAACTGGTGGAATAGGTACATATGCGATGCTAACTCCAAATATTTTCCATAGAGCTACTGTGCCAAAAGAGGGCACTGTACCCAGAGAATGTATATTCTTTTTTATTAGACCTTCTATAAAAAAGAGAGAGCCTTATATAAGTTCTGATACATATTCGCTTTTACCAGATAGAGACGTTAAGACATATCCACTTGATTAATATGAGAAAAATTTTTATAGATTGCGGTTATAATATGGGAAATGTAACCGATTTGTTTGAAGAAAAACATAAACAAGATTACGAATACTTCGCTTTCGAGGCCAACCCTTATATATATGAAAAGGTTAAAAGTCGACACCCATTTTGTAAACTTCAAAATAAAGCAGTATGGATTAAAGACTCAACCGTACCCTTTTATGTTATAGAGTTGGATAAAAACGAGAACAAGAGCAGGTTCATGAGCGGAGCAAGCACTTTAAATAAGAAAAAAGCAGAATGGAATGAGTTAGGCCACAGAAAACAGATAGAAATAAATGTAGATTGTATTGATTTTTCTAGTTTTATCTTAAACAACTTTGATAGAAAGGATGAAATAATAGTTAAAATGGATATAGAAGGCGCAGAGTACGAGGTATTAGGAAAGATGATAACAGACGACTCAATAAGCTATATAAATGACTTAATTATTGAGTTTCACGATGACAGGACTGAAAAAGACAGCGGACCCATAAAGAAAGAATTAGAAAGTAAAGGAGTGAAAGTAAAGATTTGGCATTAAAGACAATGGCTAAAACAGTATACAAACCATGGGGAAGAGAAGAGTGGCTAGAGCTTAACGATAAGTATTGCTACAAGAGAATATATATCAATGCGGGTACCAAGACTAGCTATCAATATCATAATTATAAAAAAGAAACTAACTACATAATTAAAGGGGAAGCTGAGATTTGGTTAGAGAACGACGAGGGAGTAGTAGAAAAAATCCTCATGAAAGAAGGAGACTTTTTTAATGTTTATCCGCCTAAAAAACATAGAGTTATTGCAATTACAGATATTATTCTTCAAGAGGTTTCAACTCCAGAAGTTGATGATGTTATCAGAATAGAAGACGACACCAGCAGGCCGGATGGCAAAATAGAGCATGAGCATACTCGCCCCGCTGTCTGCATCCTAACAGCAGGTATTGGTAAAAGAATGGGAGAGTTGTGCTCTCACACGAATAAAGGCTTGCTTCCACTAGACAATAAAGCTTTAATTTCTCATATCATTGATAAGTCACCTAAAGACCATGAAGTAGTCATTGCGTTAGGGCATAAAGGAGACATGGTGAAGGAGTATTGTAGAGCAGCTCATTCAGATAGAGATTTTATTTTTGTAGAAGTTGACAATTATAAAGGAGAAGGCTCCGGCCCAGCTTACTCCATATCTAAATGCAAAGAGTACTTACAAAGACCCTTTGTTTGGGTAGTTGCAGATGCAATTATAAAAGACGAGCTACCTTCGCTAGACTCTGACTGGCTTGGTGTTTACCCCACGAATATACCAGAGCTTTATTCAACGGTTGAAGTAAGAGACTCGATTGCCACCAACTTTACAAACAAAGGCCCTAAAGGCTACGATCACGCTTTTATAGGAGTAGCTGGCGTGTATGACTACAAAACTTTTTGGGATCAGATAGATATAAGCACAGGAGAAATAGTTAGCGCCTACTACGATATATCTAAATATAACAAGATCAAAGCCAAGAAATTTAATTGGTACGACGCTGGCACCATAGATAATTATATAAAAGCTACTCAAGCCTTCGAGAATTATAGTATACCAAAAACCAATGGAGAGTTTTTGTACAAAGTCAAAGACAATTTTATTAAACTATGTTCTGACGAAAGTTTTATCTCAGGCAGAATAAAGAGGGCTGAGAATCTGAGAGGCCTGTGCCCAGATATAAACTATGCTGGCAAGAATTTGTACTCATATAAATGGAAAGATGGCGAGACTCTTTATGATTTAGACTCTACCTTGAAGTGGAATGAGTTTTTAAGTTTTGCCAAGGACAATATGTGGTCACCCACTAGCAATTCTCCTGACAACTTTAAAGATATATGCAAAAAGTTTTACCTAGATAAAACTATGTCAAGGCTAGACCTATTCCTTTCTTCCAGAGATAAAAGCTTCTGCGGAGAGCACAACATAAATAATTTTCACACGCCTCCTATACATGATCTTTTACCCAAGATAGACATGGAAATGCTTTATGACGGCATACCCACAAAACTTTTTCACGGAGACCTACAGTTTGATAATGTTGTCTATGGAGACGATAACAAATTTTACCTAATTGACTGGAGGCAGGATTTCGCAGGCTCAGAGTACGGCGACGTCAACTATGATCTGGCTAAGATGTACGGAGGTATATTAATGTCCTATAAGTTAATGAAAGACGAAAATAATTTTAACTGCGACGATAATGGGCATTTTTCTCATGGCTCTACTGTTAATCTAGACTCTTACGTTAACACATACGAAGACTGGATTGAGGCTAATAACTTTAATTTAAATAAGATAAAGACTTTGACAGCTTTGATTTTCCTTAACATGTCACCGCTGCACGAAGAAGAATTTGGCAACTTACTATTTTTTAAATCTAAACTCATGCTAGATGAGCTACTCAATTAACATAGACAAAGATACAGATCTTTATGGTTCATTTGCTCTTAAAGCGGGAAGCAAAGGCTGTAATTTTTTTAATACTTGGTTTGGCAAGTTGGGAATCAACGCTATATATAAGTCCTTTTCAGTCAAAGACATAGAGCAAGCAGTACAGGCAGCGCTAACATTAAACATGAAAGGGTTCGCAATAACAATGCCCTTTAAGTCAGATGTCTTAAAGTATGTAGATAAACTAACTAGAGACGTAGAGAAGATAGGGGCAGCTAATACTATAGTTAATAACGACGGAGTCCTGACAGCGCATAATACAGACTTTTTAGCAGCGCAAGATTTCCTAAAAGACTTTGGTCATTTGTTTCGAGCAGGGAAACACACACCTTTCTATATACTAGGCAATGGCGGATATTCTAAAGCCGTCCAGTATGCAGCAAAAAGACTTAATTTGATTTTCGCGGTCATCACTAGAAAAGAATGGTCAGAGTTAAAAAGCATAAGAGACAGCTTAATATTTAACTGCACCCCAACAGTAAATATTATTGACGCCAGTAATACATATATTGACTGCAGGACCTCTTCTAGGACAGGCCTCGCTTTATCTCAAAAGCAGGCTTCTTATCAATTCAAAATATATACAGGACATGAGCTACCCTAAGTTATACATTGGCCCAATGAGCAAAAATATCGTCGACGCCGCTATATCTAGCGAGCTAGACTTGGGTCTTATACCTTCAAGAAGACAAATAGATTATGATGGAGGGTATGTAAACTCTTGGAATACTAATTCTTTTGTTTCTTATGTAAGAAATAAAAGCGATAAAATAATAATACAAAGAGATCATGGAGGAGTCGGTCAGGGTAAAGAGCCGGATGACGGAACCGAATCCCTTTTAAATGACGTTAAAAATGATTTAGACCTAATTCACATTGACCCTTGGAAAAGGTACAAAGAGATAGACACGGCCGCTTTCATAACTGCTCTTGCTATAAACAGTTGCTGCGACTTATCGGATAACAACTGCCTTTTCGAGGTAGGCACCGAACAATCCATTAGAGGATATTCGCCTTCTGAGTTAGAAGACTTTTTAAATAAATTAAAAAAAGATTTAGGAGAAAGGTTCAACAGAATTAAATTTGCGGTTATTCAATCTGGAGTAGGCCTTTTAGGAGTTACAAATACTGGAGCATTTAACGAACAAAAATGCAAAGATATGATATCTGTATGCAAAGATTTTGGCCTATTAAGTAAAGAGCATAACGGAGACTATCTGGAGTCGGACATAATAAAGAGAAGATTTGAGTTAGGATTAGATGGAATTAACATAGCTCCAGAACTAGGAGTAGAAGAAACAAGATTTGTATTAAAAGAAATAGAGGAGCAAGAAAGAGATGACTTGTTTGATATTTTATTTTATGCTTGCTTTAAATCTAAGTTTTGGGTAAAATGGTTACCAGAGGGCTTTTCTGCTGAAGACTTTTACGGCCAGAGGCTTTTAGTCGAGGTTTGCTGTCATTATATATTCAATAGCCCAACATTTAAAGATGTCTTGACTGAGCTTAATATAGAACAGGTTATTTTAAAATCTCACATAGAATCAAAAATAGAAAAACTTCATGACAGTTGTAAGTAAGAAAAAACTAGCCGTCCTCATGTGCGGTCATCTCAGAACCTATAAAAAATGTTTAAAAAATTTTAAGAGTACAATAGTGGAGGCTAATAAAGAAGACTATGATATAGATATATTCGTGGTTACTTCCAATGTTGTAGCGCAGAGAGAGCATGGCCCAGTGATTAAGCCTTCGTCTATCCTAAAGGGAAGCAAGAAACATCCTACTGTATATAAAGTAAATGTAGAAGAGACCACCGCCGAGCTCGTAGAATGTTATAAACCAGCCTCTGTTACCTTCATAGAAGAAGACTTTGATAAGTATAATTCTTATGCAGTAAATGAGTGGAGTCACTTTAAATACGGCATATACCTTAAGCCTTATTTAGCCATGAAAAAAGTTAAGGATAAACAAGAAGAAGAAGGCTTTAGGTACGATGCAGTCTTAAGGACTAGGCCGGACGTAACATACAGAGTTCCTGTAAAAATAAATGATTTAGAAGAGAATACTATATACCTACCCGGAGGTTGGGTAAAGAATCCCGAACGTTATGATGATGACGTTTATCATGCTGATGTTTTAGCTTATGGAGATTTTGAAACTATGAATAAGTATACAAATATCCATAAAATGGACAAACCTTTACCATCTAAACTCAATGCAGAATGGTCCGAAAGATCTGAGAACCAATTATACCTATATCTTAAACACAATAAAATTAATATTAAATATTGTCTAAAACAAAGAAGAGATTACAAAGTAGAAAGAAAATAAAATGTCACCAACAAAAACAATTATATTAGATATTGACGGAACCCTCATAGAGCACAAAGGTACTCTATCGAAGGCAACTAGTGAATACAAAACAGGAGATCTGCCGCTTGACGGTACAATAGAAAAGATTGACGAATGGGAGGGTAAAGGTTATAACCTAGTGTTAATCACGGGCAGAAAAGAGAGCTCGAGAGCTTTTACTGAAAAACAGTTGCACGAAATGAACATTTTCTATGATCAGCTGATTATGGGAGTAGGAGGAGGAGTGAGATGTTTAGTAAATGACAAAAAACCTAATGGCACACTGACAGCTTTTGCTTTTAATGTAGAGAGAAATAAAGGAATAGGGAATTTAGATATATGAGTAAAAAAGTATTAATTACTGGTGTTCTTGGCCAAGATGGTTCAAACATGTCAGAGCATCTCCTTGACAATACGGACAATCTAGTCTACGGAATGCAGCGCCGCTCTGGCACGCCGAACCTTGATAACATAAAGAGCTTTATAGCTCACGATAGATTCACGCTCGTAGACGGAGATTTGACAGACTCTGCCAGTATAAGTGATTTGGTTATGAGGATTCAGCCAGATTACCTTATCAATTTTGGAGCAAACTCTTTTGTTGGGGTTAGCTGGGATACACCCCTAAGCGTTTTTGACATAAATGCTTGCGGCGTTATCCGATGCTTAGAGGCAATTAAAAAACATAAGCCAGATTGTCGATTTTACAGCGCTGGCTCCTCTGAAGAGCTTGGTGATGTAGATTATAGTCCTCAAGATATTAATCACCCTATTAAACCAAGAAGCCCTTACGGAGCTTCAAAAGCGGCCGCAAGACATTTAGTCAAAGTCTACAGAGAGTCTTATGATATATACGCCGTTCATTCTATTTTATTTAACCACGAAGGACCTAGAAGAGGCGGTGAGTTTGTGACCAGAAAGATTACTAAGAAGGTAGCAGAGATTTTTCATAAAGTAAAGAACGGCCAAAAGTTTGAGCCACTTAAACTCGGGAACATTGACTCGCGTCGAGATTGGAGTGACAGCAGAGATTTCATGAGAGGCATTTGGCTGATGCTTAATCAAGACAAACCTAAGGACTATGTTCTAGCTAGCGGAGAGACTCACTCAGTCAAAGATTTTGTGAGTAAAGCCTTTAATGCAGCATCTATACCCGGCCTCTGGAGCGGAGAAGGCCTCGATGCAAAGTTTAGACTCTTCCAAGAGAATACTGTTATGGCTGAGATTGATGAGAGATGGTTTAGACCAGCAGAAGTTGACCTTCTTCACGGAGACCCAACTCTAGCCGAAGAAGAGTTAGGATGGAAAAGAGAAGTGTCGTTCGAAAAAATGATTGAAGACATGGTTAGCAAAGACTTAAAAGAATACACATGAGAGTAGCGGTTTGTTTACACGGAATGCTGTCTCTTAAAAAAGGGAAGATAGAGCAGCGTCTAGCAGCAGTAGACGACATAGAGGTTCCATATAACCAATTTAAACATCACCTTTTTAATAAGAACGATAAGGTAGATGTTTTCTTACATGTAAGAAACCCCCAATATGAAGAAAAGCTAGTAGAGCTATATCAACCCAAAAGATATCTCTCTGAACCATTCGCGGAATTCGACACTAGCAAGTTTTGCACCGGCAATCAACCAGTTGATCATCAAATAATGCACTCCAAAGCTCAATGGAGTAGGTTCTACTCGCTCTTTAAGTCTGTAGAGCAGAAGAGGCAGTACGAAGAAGAGAATGGCTTTAAATATGATTGTGTATTTATATCCAGATACGACCTTCTAGCTTTTGAGGACTTTATCTTTTCTGACTATAATATGGAATACTTTCATGCTCCTTTCTCCATTTGGCATATGAAAGCAAAGAACTACTTTGTAAAAGAGTCCATTCCTGACCTTTGGTTTTTTTCAAGTTCCGAGCAAATAGACGACTTCTCAAAAATTTTCTTAGGCTTACCAGATATTGCTAGAGATTTAGGAGGCAACTGTACTAGTCCTCATTTTACAGTAACAAAAAAATTAAGAGAGAGCAACTCCAAACTTAGGTTTGTGTTAAATGCTGATGTACACCAAGACGATGATATAAGTAGATGCGCTATAGCAAGGATGAGAGACGCAAAATATTGGGGCTATAACGAAGAAGCTAAAATATATTACCTTAAAGAAGAATATAAAAAACATTTAAATAATTCTTATTGGGATATAGATTGGAAAAAGTATTATCAAGATCATTGGTCATGTTATAAAGGAAAAAAGTCAGAAGAATGGAGTAAAAGCACGGCACGAGAACCACTTTTTCCTTGACATAATAACAAGTATGATGCATCATGGAAGAAGAAGTGTACAAGCCGAAGATCTACAATATTTACCAATATATGGTTTGGAAGTTTCTGGAAGATCCTGTGAATGCTCGTTGGACTTCGGAGATAAATATTGCCATAGGTTTAGTTAAAGAGCACGGAGAAGATGTGTTTAAAGACTTACAACCTGACTTTAAAATGGGCAGTTTGCTCCAATTTACTACTGAAAAGTATAAAAGATACTTAAAAAAGCAGAAAAAGCTTTCAGAGCTTGACTTCAGAAAAGAGCATGCTATACTAGATAAAGAGGTAGAAATAGAAGAAGTAGAGATAAATAAGAAACCAAAAACTTTAATTGATTTTTTAAGACATGGCAGTAAAGAAGAAGAAGAAAGTAAGTGAAGAGGGAGTTTTAACCTCAGCGGAGCAGTTATCATCGTTCCTTAAAACCCACAAAGAAGATCACTATAATTATGAGGAAACAGTTGAGTATAAAGTTTCGACAGGGTCTTTAACTCTAGACATTGAGACAGGAGGAGGACTAGGTCCGGGGCTTCATCGTTTCTGCGGTATTAACGAAGGAGGCAAGACCTCAGAGGCACTCGAAGTAGCTAGACATTTCCTCAAGATGCCAAACGCAAGAGCTGTTTATTTCAAATGTGAAGGTAGGCTTAGCCCAGAGATGAGGGATAGAGCTGGCGTAGAATTCATAGACACAAGAGAGCCAGAGAACTGGAGAGACGGAACTTGCTTTATTTATGAGAGCAATATATACGAGTCTGTTTTCGATATGATGAAGATGTTGATTCAGTTCAACGAAGAAGATAAG
>CEOH01021743.1_pt1 | contig 20058 bp, 16 predicted proteins | sample 530311 | NCBI WGS metagenome assembly CEOH01 (sample SAMEA2619923, study PRJEB7988) | marine metagenome | biome: marine biome (ENVO:00000447); feature: deep chlorophyll maximum layer (ENVO:xxxxxxxx); material: "saline water (ENVO:00002010), including plankton (ENVO:xxxxxxxx)" | depth 60 m
GATAGTGCAATCTGTCGTGTGTGGCTTGACCCAAACGAAGTCAACGCCCGTCCATGAACGAGTTGTCTTTGAAGTCCAGTGGCCGGACTCGGCTTTGCCCCCGTCTTCGGTGAGAGTCAGTTCGACATACGGGGCTTTCGCCACTGTCATGTCTTTGAGAATGTCTCGCATCATTGCTATGTCTATGTCTATCACCCAGTCCGCCTTCTCGTTGCGGAACATCGGGAATATCCTCTCTCCGTCCTTGACAGGCAAAACCCATCGGTCGGGTATAGTCAGACACTCGTCCTCGTCGGCAGGCATAACGGAGAAGCCACCGCCACCGGAGTTAGTCACTTCAATGGCCGTGTGTGCATCAGCACGAATGGATATGATTTGACCCCTGCTTTTGGTTTGAAGCATATCTGAGAGTTCTTTCGGATTGACGAGGATGACACATGGGGCTTCAATGTTATAACTCTCCATATCCCACCTGTCAGCGAATACCTGCAAAGTCCGAGTTTGGTTCGTAGTCCAAACCGAGATGCCGTCGTTATCGAATAGAATCCTCACTGGGGTTGGTGGGTCATCGAGATGAACCGACTTGAGGAACTCCACCATGTCGTCAGCGAAGACCGTAATGTTGGCCGCGCGCGACACTTCGGAAGACGGAGTATTTGCTCTCACCATGCCCCTAAAGGGGCAACCCCACCGTCTTAAGGTGAAAGGTCATGCCTCAAGGAGATATTCATAGTTCTCCGGCGAACAGAACCCGACTATGACATTGGTCGTTCCACCAAAGTCCTCGACTCCGATGATGATTTCTCTTAGGTTTCTCTCGCGCACAATGTCGGATGGCGTTTGTAGTTCGCCTGTGATAGCCGCTATGATGTCGTAGCGAAGGGTGTATGGACTCAAGATGTGGTATTGGATTCGACCGGATGGGTTCTCTCCGTCGCAGGTGGCGTTCTCCATTGACACTCCCGCCCTAATGAGATTGACGACAATTCTTTGCCTGTCATTCGAGATGCCCTCGAAGCCGATTGCGAAGTCGTTGAGGGGAACATACCCCCGTTGTCCTTCGACTATGGTGTCGTTCCAGTTGTCAGCGTTGGTTAGGTCGCGTCCTGTGTTCATGTTTATCGGTAGGGGTATGCCTATATAAACTTTAGGTTATAGGTCATACGCATCCGGTAGGGCTAACCATGTCTTCTGCGGATAACGAGTTCTTCCATCCACGCTGGAAATCTTCTCACTTCCTACGCACACGAATAGGTGCGGCTTCTTCGCCAGGTGATTTGACAAGCGGTTCATCTCGAATGGTTGGTTCGGCAAAGCCGCAATTTCACCAGTGGTCAATGGTTTGCCGTCGGGGCTGGTTGCACCCGCTTTCATCATAGCCGTCCAAAGACGCTTGACATTTCTTCCGTCCGACTTTCCTAATCGCCCTTTACGCCTGCGTCCGTATTTGGATGATGGAACATATTTTTCGTCGGTTGGTTTCTTGTCAGTCATCTATGGTGCTTTCCTTTTTCTTGATGTTCATTCGCCGTTGGGGTTTGACGACGGCAGTCTTGCGGACTTCTGTTGCGACATCATCGGGGAGTATTGGGAGAACCTTATCAACGGCAGTCTTCGACAGTCTAACCATTTGACCAAATACGGCAGGCGGCACTAACTCTTGCACCAACGACGGAACATACTCAGTTCGAGTAGTCTCGCCCCATACCATAGACCAGTTCTGTGTTTCTTTCACGCAATCTTCGACGGGCATACTTCTGTCGAATACTTCGTTCTTCAAGTGAGCGTCAATAGCGCGTTGCCTGCGGTCAAGCATTTGCTTAGACGCTTTGATTGTAGCCAGTTCGTTTAGCATCTCGTCTAAGTCTTCACCACTGGGTGCTATCATATCCCATGCGCCATTCTGCATGAGTTCCTGTGCCTTCGGACATAGGTCGGAGTAAGCACACCATTTGCACCCGTCGCCAATTGTAGCAATGCCTTCCTCTATCGAGTCAATCCATTCATACTGAGCCTTCAACCATATTTTGAAATCGTCAATTTTCTTATCCGTCCAGGTCGTGCTAACTACGCCGTAGCGTAGTAAGTCGAAGGTGAACTTGATTTTCTTATCCGGCCACCACTCACGAGCAACGGCGAGATAGATTCCAGCCTGTATCGAATTGTCAGCCTCAGCCTGTGTCATGTTTGCACGAACGGTTTTGTAATCAACGAGTTCGATAGTGCCGTCTCGGTGTTCAAGAATAGCATCAATGAATCCAAAGACAGGAGTGCCGTTGGATAATTTGTATGGGTTGCGGTGTGAACCAAAGCCGCGCTCGGTGTCAATGATACGAACAGGTGGTCGTCCTCGTCGGTCGAACCAACGAGTTAGCATTTGCTTCCCGTCCATATAGAACTGGAAGTCAACTTCGTTCTTCGCGTTCTCTTCTTCATAGAGGTCCAACAGACGAGCGAATGATAGTTTGCCTGTCTTTCCATCCTCGTCGGGCTTTCGCCAGTGTTCTAACGCGTTGTGAACATTAGTTCCGACGCGCGCGGCTTGAGAGCCGTCACGGTGGTTGGACTTCTGTTTTAGAGCCACTTCATCGTGGCCCTTTGGGTCGTAGTGGTATTCATACTGTTTAGAGCAATTCTTAGCCATCTTGAGTCTGCTGGCTGACAGATAGGGAACTTTCATACAAAGAGCGAACCCGACTCGGTATATCAAGCGACCGGAAGCCTATCGCCATCGTGGCCCTTCTATCCACCCTACGAGCGATTTCCGATGACCGCTCGTAATAGGTGTCACGAAGTGTTCATGATACGAAGGGAAGACAATTACTGTGCCTTTCTTCATCATGTCAACTGGGGGCGGAGATTGCGTGTGTGAGAATCCGAGTTCGCCGCCTTCGTAGTCTTCGGGGTCAGACAGTTGAACGACGACGCTTAGTTTGCGGTGTCGTCCGTCCTGGCGCATCCAGTCTATGTCGTGGTGCGAATCATACTTATGACCAGCCTCAGAATACTCAGTGAATTGTAGCGGGGGCAATGTTGACAAAGATAGGTCGAATACTTGATTTGCCTGGATAGCGAAATCCCACACTCGCTGGTGTAGTTCCCTATACACATCGTCGTTAGCAACCCAGCGTATGTCAGTGCGCCTGTGGTCGTCCTCTTCTCCGGTGTCTCCGGTTCTGAAAGTCGTTGCCTTTTGCACTGGTAATTTCTGACACTTCTCGACCCATCCATCAATTGTCTTCTCGTCAATACCACCGGACCACATCAACCACGCAGGGTGGTCCATTCAAGCCATCCCCTGCTTCGTAGCCGCATCCCAAAACCGTTCGGGAGTTGGGTTCTCAATCTTGAACGGAGAGCAGGCTCTTGACTTCTTGACATGAGCCGTATGGCGCACTTGAGTCTCGCCACCCTTCGTCCTTTGTTGCTGAGCAAACTCGACTATCCAGTCAAACAACGGGTCGGTTTGGTCGGGCCTGCCTGCGGCGGACACAACCTGCTTCTCTTGAGCAGTTCCAAAGTCCTGTGTGTATTGTCTGAGAAGGACGGTGGATAGGAAATGATACCCATACAGTTCACCGCCTATCTTGAGCCTCTCGTATGGTTGGAAGAATAGTTTGTTAATCACTTTGTAGGAGTGCATTTGACCCTCAGCAAAAGCAGGCAGGGTCTTTTTGCCTTCTGCAACTGCCTGTTGTTGACGAGCCAGTAGTAGTTCTCCTTCGGATTTACCATGCACTTCTTGAGAGTAATGGTCACGGCATGAGAGATAGTATGCACCCTCGTTCTCAAAGAGCATCACGCGCACACCTTCGGGGTAATCCTCAGCGTGTTGCCTGTGAAGGTCAATGAAAGCCAACACCATGTCGTTGACTTCTTCGGGGTTGCGACATACTCTTCGGAAGAATCGTGAGCGCAAATCAAGAGGCAAAATGTCCTCTCGTGCTACTAAGTCAGCCTGGCCTTCTAAGTCGCAGTCTATGACTGTCATTAGGCACTCTTCGGGCTTCATACCTTTGGATAGGTTGGAGAAGTGCTTGATAGCAAAAGTGCTTTTGCCTGCACCGGAGAAGCCCTGCAACTTCATGTGTCGTGGGCGGACGCGAACCATAGTTTCACCCGTGTCACACGACGCCACTAAGTCAGCGTATCGCTGAGCCTTTTTCTTTGCAGTCTTCGCCGCCACTCAATCACTCCCAGTCATCCCATGAATCATCGGTGGAAGGTGCTTCGTGAGCCTCGTCCTTAGACTCGGTCTTCTCTTCGGTGGCTTCTGTTGATTCGGACTCACTGTCGTCGTCGTCTGCGAAGTATGTAGCCGCGTCGTCTGCCCCATCATCACCTGCAACGGATTCTGACACTTCGGGCTTCGGTGGGTCAACCACCACTAAGCCGACTGCGATTTCTAAGTTGGCCGATAGACCATACTCACCATTCATCTTTGTTGATACCAAAGCGAGGATTCGGGAGTAGCGTCCAAAGCGAGATGCAATGTCCGGTGTAGTGATGCAGTTAAGCATCAGATTCTCTCCACTCTCGATGGCGTCCATTGTCATGGTCGAGTCGTCCTTGAGAAGGATTTTGCCGAACTGATTTCCGGTTCGTGAAGTCTGCACACCCGCATAAGAGACAGTAGCCTCAACGAGGCGGTAATCCTTCGGTGTGCGGGATATGTCGTCTTCAAGGTCAGCAATGGCGGTCACATCGTATAGGCCGCGCACTGTGTCCTCAGCCGATGCGTGTTCGTAGTCCTCTTCACTGAATGCAGTTAAGCCGCTTAGAGGTCTTAGGTCGAGCATCTCAGCGTCAAGATTTCGGCATGAGACTTGAGCCTTCCAGTTTCCACGCACGAGGTCGTCAGCCAATGCGGCGTCATCATCCCAAAGAGACATGGAGAACATTGCGGATTCCATAACAGCGTCGCCGTCTTCCATAACGGCCTGGCCGTAAATGAAGCATACTGGGCGCGGGTTGCCCTTAGCAATTCCAACGGTGCGGTGTGCTACTTCCCACACATCCATGTGGGCGGTGTAGGACTTCTGTCGTAGGATGTTCGATAGGTCGGTCAATACACAGTCGGTCACGAATCCTTGAGCGGCAGGTGATTTCATTCCACCTAACTGGTCGATTGTCTCACGAAGGTTGGGGTCATTCGCTTTGCGGGTGAAAAGTTCCATCACTGGCTTTTCATCCACGAAGATTCCATTCTGAATCCCCCTGTCGATGTAAGGTCGTAGTCTCGTTTCAACTGATTTCGGCAATTTCTTTTGGGCCATGATACAACAGACGGATTCCCCACCCTTATGAAGAGGACTGTCATGCCTCGTATTCTTCTTCTATATGCGTGTGCATTAGAGATTCCCATAGTTCATCGTTCGCAGTATCAACAACCTTCGACGCTTCTTTCATTGCCTCGCGCACTTCTCGGCGAGCCTCTAATTCTTCGGTTGCGGATGAATCCCATTTCTTGTTGAACCATGCACCACCGCTAAACAAAACTGGTCGGTGTTCACTATCTCCGATAACTCCCCATAGAAGTGACTCCTTCATCTTCGGTCGAAAATACGATGGAAGGAACAGTGAGGACCAAACTTTCGCGGCGTTTTTGCCTGGACACCCTACGGAACGGAGTAGTCTGACTTGTTGAGCGGACAGAATCATTCCGTTTTCCATTTTGCTCGAATCCAACACATCTCGATATTCTGAAATCAAAGATGGTAATTCGTCGCGGATTGCTTCGATGAATAATGGCGTGAGCGCGTATGAGTCCATCAGCCCCTCTCGTGATTTGACTAAGCGGTATGTCTTGTGACCACCACCGCGCCCACCACCGCGACGAGCGACTTCGATAAGCCCTGCATCCTCAAGAGTTGGTAAGTGCTTATCTTTCAGCGCGCTCTTAGATACTGAGAAGGCGTGAAGGTTCAACCATTGTAGGATGGCGTCAACAGTCAGTCTTCGCTTTGATTCGTCCATAGCCTGCATTTGCATATATGTGTTCCATGCGTCGTCCGGCACACCCGATAGTGACGCGCGCAATACAATATCACACAGGAGAAGCCCGATGACATTATCCTCAATAGATGAGAGCAGGTATTCTCCAGTATCGTCCGATTGTATCGGGCGTTGGTGGCTGTGTAGTAATGTCACTGCGTCAATCACTGACAACACTTTGGTTATGTCGCGCTGATGTTGCGCGCTTCGAGCGGGGAAGAAAGCCGCCAGTAGCGGAGCGAATATGTTTCTCACTTTTCGCTTTCTAAGGGTGAGCATCGAGGCTTGAAGTAAAGTCAAATCTTCGTGGACTACAAAGGACTCCGGTCGTGCCTTAGCAACGAGATGATTACTAACAACATTCGCCACTTTGTCTGATGAGGTCTGAGGGGTCATGAGTAGTTGTCTTGTCACCTGTTCTTTCTCACTGGGGTTGCGTGTTGTCAGCGTCACGAACGACGGTCGGCCACGAATTATGAAGTCGCGGGTTTCAATCTCGCCAGTCATCTCATTCTTCATTGGCGTCTTCCAAACCAACTCCTTATCGTCACCGGACATGAGCGGCTTCATGCGCTGAATGAAGGCGTATGATTCGTCCTTCTCTAAGACGATGATGCACTTCCCGTCCACATTGACAATGAAGTTCCCGTCATCATCCACTTCGTCATAATCATACTTCAAAGCCTCACGAGATGCACCCGCTAATACCATGCACATGGACTTTGGAAATCCATTACGCGCGGTTAGAGTCATGTATGTTTTTCCAGCCGCCGACTGTCCTATCATCTCAAGGTTCAGTGGAGTTTCGGTTTTACAGGACAGGATAACTAAGAATGTCAGTAGTAGGTTTGCGTCGTCACCAACGAACGGCATATCTCTTGACTCGTGTAGTATATCGTTGACTCGGTCGAGCAATGATTCGTCAGTCATGAAGTCCGAGATGGTGGTTTCGTCCACGCCGTCTTCGGCCATCAGTGTGTCTTCCTCTTCCTTCTCACGAGTTATTGGAGTGGCGGCTTCGTATTCTCCATCCTTGAGAATCATGCCTGCTTTGAGCATATCAGTCATGAAGTCGTCATCTGTTATTTTGCAGTCCTTCGCCAGTCGCTTTATGCTATGCTGAGATAGGAGATTCACTTTGCCTCGTGGTGTTCCATCCACTTCGATGGAGAACTCCATTTTACCTTTAGTCGCACTGAGAAATGTCAAGGTCACTTCATGTGACAACTCTTCGATATGATACTGAGAAGCGTTCTCGTTTGACTGTCGGACATGGACCATACTTCTTCTCTCCTGTTCCCCACCGTCTTAAGCATCCACATCAGACCGCCATTGAGTCTGTGGTGGGAAGGCGGCTACTAAAGCCCACCAAATACCGCATCCTTTGTCACCGCAAACCACTGCATAATTCGGCCACATATCGCCTGGCCCTAAAACGAGCGCGTCCAGTGGTCCGGCTCTTTTGCAGTTCGGACATTCCTCGATTACGGCAGTTCCAACTACTTCACATATACGCGCGTCCTTATCTTCTATGGAAGGAGACATCACCTGGTCCGGTATCGTTCTGTTCAACAACCACCGAGTCATTTTTTCTCACTTCCATAAACATCCCATTCGCCTCTATCCATCTTGAACTTCTCATACCATTCGGGGTCATACTTCTCATACGCTTCTCGAAGTGCTTTTCCAAATGCTTCATCACGCTCTTTCACGGTTGAGTATAGGTTCTTCATCGGTCCTTGTTTAGCCAACCAGTCGAAGTGGTCCTGTCTGAACTGTTCCCACTTGTTATACCAAAAGTCAACCCACTCATCCATGTTAGGTCGATGAAGAAAACCCAACTTACGATATTCGTTATTACATCTGTTCCATAGAGACTCTTCGTTTTTGTAAATCGGTTCGCCCGTTGAATGCTTACGGAAGCAACAAATCATTTTCGCTTCCGCTAAATCTTCCTCGAATGTTGGAAATCTAATCTTGAATTGGTGGGCGCGAGGGTCAGTCATGCTACATATCTCCTTAGCCATGTCGGCATTTCTTTGATGTTATTTCTAAACCACGAAGGAAGAAGCCCCGCATTCATTCGTTGGAAGCGCGCCCATGACTGGTCTAAGAGGAATATGTGTCCTTTGTCTTCGGGCTGTCTAACAATGCGCCCCGCGCCTTGAACCACTGTGAGTGCAGTTTGAAGATTATACCACTTCTTGCAGGGAGCAGGGCAGGCAAAAGACCCACACATACCGTTAGAATACTTCGTGGGTGGCTCGTAAGGGCAGTCCGGCCCACCCTCATACTTTTGCCGCCATTGGTGTTCGTCTTCCTTGAGTCGCGTCTCTATGGTCGGATTGTTGGCTATCGGGAGATACGGCACTTTGCATAGAACCAACCACTCGGCCAGTTTGCCTTTGAAGTCGAACCCCTCAGTCACATAGGTTGAGATGAGAACCAAATCATCTCGCTCGCTCTTGAAGAAATAGTCGAGCGCGGCTTCTCGTCCTTTGACATCTGAACCATGAGTCACGATTCGGTCCTCGAAGCCCAGTTCGGTTAGTCCTTTTACTAAGGACTCGCGTATGTAATGAGAGTGAGGTAGTATGACTCCACGCTTGTTCGGAAATCTCTCCATGATTCCTTGAATCGCTTTGACTTGTTTTGGAATGGTTTTCTCACGGCGGGAGTATGACATTGAACCAACCGGACAGTAGTGAATGTTGAAGCAATCTTTCGGGAATGGAGTTTCGGTCACATTGACATACAGTGTCTTTTGGTCTTCAAGGCCGAGAGAATGAAGGAAGGTGTCAATGTCGAGAATAGTTGCCGAGAGGAATATGCGCTTCCGTGAGACGGTATCGAGCATCTCATCAGCATACTTACGCACACGAACAGGGTTGAAGTCGATGAACCGACCAAACTTATTCTTGTCAAGTTTGACGATTACATTCTCCGGTTCTTGAAGGAGCGTCATAACTGTCGCCGCCTTTTCGACCAGGCCACGATAAGTCTTCATTGCGGTGTCATTGTCTTCATCCTCAGCGCGCTTGAGATGGGCTTCGGCTGATTTACCAAAGTCTCGAATATCATCCACCCAGTCTGCGGGGTGATAGTGCATAGGGAAGTTCCACTTTGGACCGTGAACCCTTTTCCAGTCGGCTTCGGTTATGCGAGTTCCGAGAAGGTCGAGCAAGAAGTCTTCCATCTGATGTGCTTCGTCAATGATTGCGAAGTCTCGCCTCTCGAATCGTTGGTCGCCCTGTATGACTCGGAATAGATACGCGGGGTTAGAGAGAGTCAAGCGCGCGTTGGCGGCGTCAAACTTCTGTTCGTAATACGGGCAGGGGTCAAACTCCTTTGAATGAGGGCAAGCACCACCACGCTTCGTCCAACACGGCGCGCCGTCGGCAGTTCCACTCTTTATCCAACATGGGAAGTTTGCTCTCCCCCTTACTTCTTTCATCACATGACCATAGTCGCTCATGTATTGATTCGCCAGTCCTAACGATGGCGTGAGCAAGTATGCTGATTGGAATTGGTTTTGGATTGTCATTGCTATGGCGGATTTACCAATACCTGTCGGGGCTTGAACGACGATGTTATCGAAGTCGTCTTTGCCGAGAGCGTGATAGATTACGGATAGGACTTCTGACTGATACTTTCGGGGTGAAGGCATGGGGAAGTCTTCTCGAATCTCATCCCACTTATCCGGCAACTTTGCCTTGCTCGGAATGTTGAGTCTCACCACACCCATAGTGCATGGTAGCCACCACACCGTGATAAGGGGAACAGTATGATATGTGCCTGTGCGGGGTGCGTTATGAATAGTGGGAATAGTAAAACCACACCGACCGGACGCACCCCACACAGGACTTGTATCGGATATGATTACCCAGTCGGCAATATGGAATGGGATGCCCCACCCTTATTACTTCAACGGTCATTCCAATGGGTTCGAGAGTCATAGCGAGCGGTGAAGCCTGCGTCGTTGGCCGCTTGCGCTAACTCGTCGATTAGGTCATTACAACCGCAAGTGCAGTCGAAGTCGTCAACACCCGACACATGAGGAATGTTGATTCGGCCGAGATAGAATGTTCGCGGGAAGCGAGAGCGGCCTGCGTTGACTTCTCTCCATGAAGTGTTTTGCACGATTAGGTCACGAGGGATTCCAGCACTGGTCATTGGTCGAACTGTTGGGTTGGTGATATGACACCATGCGTATGTTGCGCGCTGAGGCATACCGTAGTTTTCCGGCAGTTCGATTTGAGCCTCGTCGGGCAGGGCCATAATGTCGCTGATGATTTCGGTCATTGGTCGTGTGGTGGTTTCCATGTTTGTCGGTGGGGGTATGCCTATATAAACTTTAGGTTATAGAGATTTAATGATGATTACAAAACATACCTTGTGATACACATACAACTCTTGTGTGTGTGTCCTTGTAAGGGGTATTGGAATTGTATTCTTTTCCGTAGCCCCGTAGGGGCTAATGATGACCGCTTTTCCTCAGCGTATGATGGTCTGACTATATACAGTGGTGCAACTATATTACTTAATGCAAAAAAAGCACCCATCATTAAAGCGACTTTGTAGCCGCTAATCTGACGAAGGTTGCTATGTCTGCTGGCTCTCTTCCAACTACCATAGTCATATTCGATTCCGTAGGTGAATAGTTCCAATTAACTGTCATGATTTGTTTTCGTCCAGCGAGTCCACCTTGAACAGACGCGAAGTCGATTATGTCGCCAGGTTTCAAATCGAATCTTTCTGGTAGTCCTTCCACTACCCAACGCGCATCCTTAGTTCCTTGCTTAATCAAAATCTGCCTGGCGATTGTTTGTGCTTGTTGTTTTGTCTTGATGTTGTTATCCAAAATGTATCTCTCGACTGGTCGCTCAGTTGAGTTGAGAGTTTCAGTCGCGCTGAAGTTTAACTCATCATTTGCTACTGTCACTTGATTAAAGAAGTCGTCATCACTTTTGTCTCGACTTATCTCAGTCGGGTAGTAATCCTGTGGTGTGGAAGTTCTCGGCAGTCGTCCGGCGACATACGGAGTTAGGTTCGTGTCATCTATGTCCGGCAACTTCGCCACATGAATGAATCCATACGCGTCGGCATATATTGTGAATCTATCCGGTGCGGCGTTAACATAATTCAGAATTGTTTGAATTGCACCCAGTCTTGTCTTGCCCTTCAGTCTTAGATTGGAAGGCGCGGTGAAAGGCATTTCCGATTGAATAAAACCAATTGGCGGGTAGTAAGAAGATTCAGCAATCACTTGTTTAATAATTGTTGAAATGTTTGCAGTTCCGACTGCTGGTTCGTTTCTAAGATGTTCATTTGACAAATAACCCAGCGAGTCTAAAGCAGTGAGGGTGACGGAAGATGTCTCTTCGGTTATCCCCGATACAAAGCCTGTGAAAATTAGAGGCGGGTTCGCCCATGAGCGACCAGCCAGGAAAACCTGGATAGTGTCACCCAGTTTGGCTAAGCCGCTCCGTCGTCCGGCGACTGATGAAATCTTAACCTGGATTTCTGTTGGGCTGTTCATAGTCCTCGACGAACTGATATTCAAAACACCATGCAACGGCTTGACTCCGTTAATCACTACAACAGGCGTTCTCGGTGTTGCCTCGTCTTCTGATAGTGGACCGTAAATCGTTCTATTGAAGACTTGTCGAGAGCGACAGAAGAATACTTTGTGAGGCCAATTATTTCTTAGATTGGTCAGTTTGTATCTGCGTGGACGATTCATCCATTGCACACCTTCGGGATTCCACCCACCGTTGGTATATCCGAGTCTTCCCAAATTGAAAGTTGGGCTGGGAAGAATAGTGGATGGATAATTCCCTTCCGTAGGTCCGGTAGTAAATGCGAACCCACCACGAGGTCCGCCACCACGCCGAGATGTTAGGTCATACTGGTCATAGAAAAGAGAAGAAGTCGAATAGAGATAACCGAATCCATCACTTGCTCCAGTATGTCCGTTGTGTATGTGAGGGTCGAAGGGGTGGGGTGATGCTAAGTTTGTGTAGCAGTTGGTTATCGCGGTGTCAGTAGTCCATGTTCCAGCCGTAGTTGCATTGGGGTGTAGCATGAGTCCTAACCCAAAATCAGTTGGATAGTGAATTGGTCTGTTAATATCTTCCTTATTCTTAGTGACTGAAGCGTAAGCGATTTCACCATCCGCGCCAAAGTCCAACCACTGTTTCTCAGCCCATGTTCTTGATACAAAGCGCGCAATAGCAGTTCGTGGGCGGCGAGGGTCGCTCGCCATTTCATCCACCAATTCTCTCATACTGTCGGGTGGTGTGATAACGAGGCGGTCCTCTTGATGGTTGCGAACTAAGCGAACATACCTGTCGGTAGCCTCATCCATGCTACTTTCGGGTGTCTATTTGGTTATTGACCGTTCATCTGATATACCGACGGCTTTAGGACGCGCTGTGAAGGTTCTAATCCCACGCAACGGACATATACTGATTAAGAGATGGATTCCCGAACAGACAACGAGTTCGGGTGTGATTATACAGGACGATTCTGCGTCCTATAATTTCGGTCTTGTAGTAGCAGTTCATGAGCATTTCAAGGAAGAAGTGTATGGGTTCAACATAGGTGATGTAGTAGTTGTTAACTCAGAATCGGGAACGAGCGTCAAGTGGGAAGGAGAAGTTCATCTTCTCGTAGGAACGAACGACATAATAGCAGTAGTAGGTGAAAGCGAATGAAGAAGTCACTATTCGGAGAAGAAGCGAGAAGCGCACTCATGCGCGGTATAGATGAAGTCGCCAACGCGGTTAAACCGACATTAGGTCCAGCCGCGAGAACAGTAGTGCTTGAGAGACAGTTTGCCTCGCCCATCGTGATTAACGACGGGGTGACGATTGCTCAAGACATTCACTTGGATGACCCGTATGAGAATCTCGGTGTTCGTCTGATTCAAGAAGCGGCTACCAAAACTCAAGACAACGCTGGTGATGGAACTACAACTGCTTCGATTATGACGCAGGCTCTTTGTGAAAGGGGTATCAATGAAATGAAGGAAGGTCGTAATCCTATCTTCATCAAGCAAGGATTCGATAAAGCAGTTGAAATTGCAGTTGAGCATATCAAATCTCAAAGTCAAGATGTGACGGAAGATTGGCTATTCAATGTCGCCACGATTGCGGCAAACAATGACGAGGACATCGGCTCTTTGATTGCTGAGGCTTTCACCAAAGTTGGTCATAACGGAATTGTCTCGATTGACGAATCGAACGGAACGAAAACAGAACTGGAGATTGTTGATGGATTGGAGTTTGCTAAGGGTGTCCTTAGCCCACACTTCATCCCAGACGGAAGCCAGGAAGTTGTTTTGGAAAATCCACTCATACTTGTGACGAACGAAATCCTCAACTCGGCTCAAGAAATCGTTGATGTTTTGAATTACTCAGTCGAAGTCAAAAAACCACTTCTCATTATCGCTTCTAAGGTTGAAGGAGAAGCGTTGGCTACACTGGCTCTCAATAAGTCAAGAGGCGTCTTAGATGTTGTAGCAGTTGAAGCACCCACATTCGGAGACTCAAGAGAAGAAATCATGACTGACATAACGACAGTCGTTGGTGCAGTTCCAATTTTCACCAGCAAGGGAATGACTACACAACGCAATGGAATAGAATCATTGGGTGGTGCAAAGAAGGTTGTTGTGACTCATAAGAAAACAACAATCATCGGTGGTCGTGGAATGAAGAATGAAATCACGGAGAGACAGGACGCATTGATGGAACAGTCCGAAGGAGCGGACAGTGCATGGGAGAAGGAAGCCCTCAAAGCGAGAGCCGGAAAACTAAGCGGTGGCGTAGCCGTATTGCATATCGGTGGTAAGACAGAATCCGAGATGAAAGAGCGTGTTGCTCGTGTTGATGATTCATTGAATGCAACGCGCGCGGCTCTTGAAGAAGGAATAGTCGTCGGCGGCTCTCTCATGTATCTATGGGCGAGAGATGAAATCCTTGACGCGGCTCATGACGAGGAAGGAGATATTTTACTCGGTATGTCGATGGTTCAAGAAGCACTATGCGAACCGTTCCTTCAACTGTGCTACAACTGCGGTATGGATGGTATCAAATCCTTAGACCGCATCTTTCACGAGAATAGTCCGACATTCGGTCTTAACGCGCGCACGATGGAGTTCGGCGACTTGATGGAACAGGGAGTCATTGACCCCGCTAAGGTCGTTATCAACTCTTTACAGACCGCCGCTTCGATTGCAGGGTTAGTCCTCACAACCGAAGTGTTGGTCGCTGAGGTCTAATTCCACCAACCGTAGTCCGTCTCTTGATAGATAGGTCCACCATTGGTGAAAGAAGCCTCGAAGTTAGCGCGGTTCTGTCGAGCGATTTGAACCCGCTCCCATGTCGGGCGCATATTTCTCACGACGAACCATTCGGCGACTTCAACATGGGAGTCGCTCTCTCGGATGATGACTGAGTTAGGAAACCATTGGTATGTGTTCCTTCGGGCGGACTCGATGACATTTATTCGAGTCGCTCGGCCGCTCGCGCTGACTGTTCGGCCGAACATTCCTTGATTGTCAGCATTGGCTTTTGTTAGTATGACGGTGGCGGTCGTCTCGTTGCTCATGTTTGTGGGATAGGGTTAGGGTATATAAGGTTTAGTCTATATTGAAGTATATGTCGTCATTAACCAGTCCATAATACCCTTCTCCATAGTAGTCGAGTCCGACATACTCGCAGTAGCATTTCTCACTACAAAAGCCTCTTTCGCCTATTGGAGTATTCGTCACGAAGAGAACGGGCTTGTCACACAATACACAACTCATGATACCACCTACAACTTCTCGATTGTTGTCTCTCTATGAACCCTGTATGATAGGGTTAAACCAGTGTAGGAACATTGGTAGTAAAGTTTCTCAGTAGTCTCGTCTCTCCATTGAGGAAAGTTAGACCAATACTGTTCAATTCGCATTCCCTCTTCTTCGTCTTCCAATGGGAAGTGGTGTTCGTCGTAGTCTTCTATGGTCCACTTGCTCATAATACCACCCCTTCGACTATGGTGAACTCGAAGACTTCTTCGCAACAGTCACAGTCAACCCACTGGTCCAATACTTCGTCCATGCTGTGACCACACGGCCCAACCAGTTCTTCGCCTATGTCAAGATACACTATTCCGTCTTCTAACAATTGTATTCGTATGTCGTCTCTCATGTTTAACGCGAGGGGGTTAGGGTATATAAGATTTAAGTTATCATAACCCGTAAATGTTGGAAGACGGAGCAGTGTCGTCTTGGTCGCCTGGTTTGGAGAGAGGACTTCCGGCCCACGCCCAGTATAACTGCGCGCCTGCGTGTGGGGTGCGATACCATGCGAGAGGGTTAGTCATCCATGTCAAGTCAAGGTCGGCGGCGTTATGCCCCCAGTATCGCTGATACCTTAGTTGAGGGCAGTCGTGGGTGAAGTCCTCAGACCCAGCAAGAGTTTCAGCCGCGCCGAATATATCCCACTTAGATGTCGTTCCATTATACCCAATACTCGGAACAGACAACCAACGGACATTCATTGAACGAATCACATTCTCCGATTCGCCACTATCAGTATCGAACTCGAACGACGGCATCCAAACTTCGAGGAAGTGGCTTCTGTCTGACCACGCTCCCGAAGCGTCTCCGTAGGTAGGCGTAGTTCCACCAGGCAAGCCAGGCCATTTCAGTGGGTAAGGTCCGTCGTCTTCGGGAGTCGGAACTGTGCCTGTGAAGTCTGCATCACTTGGCTTCCACCGGAATACAATATGCACTTCTCCTTCTCCGTTGGTAGTCATCGTCACATCCGAGAAGGAGTATGGACTGCCGCTCGCCGGAACGAATAGATGTTTGAAATTACCAGCACCAGTTGTTGCAGGTGTGGGTATGGATTTTCGGGTATCGAGCGCATTTATGGTAGCATGGTAGTTATCCATTATACAGACTACATATCCTCTATCATCCTCGTCAATAATGGCGTCGTAATACTTTGCCGCGTGATTATCCCATGACACTCTCTTAGTTGTGAAAGTGTATGCTTCCGCTCCGGCCTTACTTCCCTCAGCACAGAATACATGAGCGTCACTACCGTCGTCTTCCCTTCGATAGAATACATACGGAGCGTCGTCGCTTCGCAAACACAACTTCGGTAGGTCGTGAGCATTACCAGCACTGTCAATGACAACCAGTTGTGAATTATCCCAACTCGATGTCGCAGTTTCGGGAATAGTCGGCCAGTTGCCTTCGGGTGTTTTCATCATATACACAATCGAAGAATCTCCGTTGGTGTATTCGTGTCGAGCCGCCAGGTGTAAGCGGTCCTTAGAATCGCAAACTAAGGACGGGCATTGAAGAGAAGATTTTGCTGTCGCCAGGCCGTTGAAATCGTTAATCGCAACTGGAGTCACTACTGACCAATCCCACGAATATACAGGGTCGGGGGAAGTCGCTTCCACCGTTCGAGTTGCATAGGTATAGAATAATCTCCTGTTAGGAACTCCGCTTATGCTGTTATTATCGTCTCGTTGTATATCCAATACTGCGTGTATCGTGCCTACACTGTCTGACGCAAACGCCGCGCCGTAAATCTTGTCATTCGTGTCGAGGACACTTGGATTACCACTGTCAATCAAGAGCATAACTTCGTCTTTACCAGGCGTGGTGTCGGCTGTTCCGGCCGCCTGCTGTATCTCAGAATGTCTGTTCCAAAACAAATCCGAGCCTACTGGTTTAGTGTAGTGAATCCATGTAGGCTGGTTAGCCGCTCCACTTTGTAAGGAAGGTCCGAGAGTGAAGTTGTGTAGTGTTCCGTCGGGTGTCCTTAGCACCCTTTGACCTTTACCAAATACTTCTTTTTCGTTCGCGGCAGTAGTGCCGCTACTCTCGCCTCTATTCGATATTGTATAGGAAGAAGCCAATGGACTTCCTCTTGCTGTGACCATGCTTCCACTATCCCAGTATGGACGCGTGGCCTTAGACACATGGACTTCGACAGAAGATTTCAACTGTTCCGATACTGCTACCCAGTCCTTCTTACTCAATTCTTGTGCGCGCGCGAGGGTGACATGAGGCGAGCCATCTGAATACACCTTATCCCAGTCGTAATCTGTGCCTACCATAGATGGTATCGCGCCTGCGTGGAAATGGTCGGTTGGGTGGTTAGTCCAAAACGCCGAGAGGGAGTTGCCGCTAACGAACGGACCGCCTATGAGTTCATCATCTAACAGAATATCATTGTAAAGCACATTACCGGAATTGGTCGTGCGTCTTTGGTCGTCTCTCCATAAATTAGTGCTGAGGTAATACTGACCCAAAGTTCCCCCGTCACCAGCCTGGTCGAATCCTGTAAGTAAGTCCGTAGCCCCCTCAAGGTGTATCTTGTCTGTCCGAGAAAATGGAGTTTCGAGTTCGAGGTCAAGTGAAGCATTCCCACCCGCTCTTGCTCTCACTTGCACTTTGCCTGGCGCGAGTAAGTGCAACGGAATGTCGTAGCCTAAACCAGCATGAACTTGTTTCCACACTCTATCTGTTCGGTATGGATGGGTGTTTGTTGACAGACCATAGTGGAGAGGACCAAAGTGTGAGAAGCCACACATAGGTCCGTTTTGGAATACGGACAGGTGGCCGCTTAGTAAGGTGCGGAATGGTGCGGTAGCAACTCCGCCGCTCTCGTCGTATTCATTCGAGTTAGTGTAATTCTTTGCATTGTATAGTGAAGCAGGGAATGACCAACCGGACCAGCCGACATCTCCGTGTGGACTTGCGCCTGCGGCAAAGTCAGCAAAGCCGACTGTCGTAGGAACGAATCTTGTTTTGATGAGATGTTCTCTTCTGTCTGTCATCCATGTGTCGCAAGAAGACAGCCTGGTTGTGAAGTCGGCTTTAGCAAAACTACGGTCGAGCGTAGTTCGGTATGGGTAGCCGTGTAAGATGTCTCCCCCGCTCAGTAAGTGAGGTAGGCTCTTTGGAAGAACCACATGAGAGCAACGCGCTTCGGGATATGAGCCGTAAGTAATTGGTATCGCGCGCTGGGCTGATTCTTCATACCAATAGGCGATACGAGAACCACTCCACCATGTGTCTTCCTCGACCCAGTTTTGTGTTCCCTTCTCGCTTCCATCAATCGTTGAGTAGGTTATCTCAAACTTCGCTTTACCAGCCTTGACTTTTCCATTAACTGCTTTAATATCAGACCAAAGAAGGATGAGACTTCTCGCGCTCGAAGAGGCTTTCAGTGTCGCCCATGTTGGAGCGCGACCAAAGTTAGAACCGCCAAAGGACTGGTCGGGGTTGGAGTCGTGCGGCGTTGGGTCAGCGAAGACTGCACCACCAGTTCCGCTAACTGGGTCTGACTGCTCGTCAACTATCTTCACACACGCAGTGCCGTTGTAGTAATATCCTGGCGGGCAAGGGTTGGAGAACATATCGGGATTGAAAGGCCATGCCGTAATATCTGCGGCTGGGTATTCAGTGTCCGCGCTTATCATATCTCGGTGAATAGCGGCCATCATCATTTTTCCATCTTCCATGATTCTGAAGGAAGAACAGTGGAGAGTAGGATGTAATAACGCGGCCGCGTAGGAAGTATGGTCGGGATGCCTGGCTCTATCCTTCCTTTCTTGACCCAAATATCTCATCAATTCAACTTGAGGAAATACCCAGTCATGAACTACCCATTGATACAGATAATTGCTTATGCTTATTCCCGTCCTTAGAGAACCGGAATCAGTCTGTCCGTTTGTAAGGGTATAGAGAGGATTACTGGTTGGTGTTGTTTTACCTGCTTCATAGAGGTCGTCGTTGGTTGGAGTCCAACGGAAGATGAGCAGTTCACTTCCTCGTGGGTCAGCCGCTCCCGTCTTATCTCCGTCTAACCAAACTTGCCCGTTGCCCCATACTGATGAATTGAAGTCGGATGCGTCTATTGCATCAGCCGCCACCAGTAGTTCTCCACCGTAAGCGTCTGCATCCCAAAGATGGCTGACGCCCCCTCTTTGATAGAAGCCGCCCGACTCTATCGTTCCACACAATTTCGGAATGCGCGCCCAGTTAGGGTTAGCCAAAGGACGGAACGGCGTAAGTTGATGCAAGCCCCAGTCCTTTGGAACTACCATGTTTGATTGTAGCGTAGTTCCCAGTTTGACTTCGCTCAGTTCATTGGGGTTGATTCTGAATATACCATGATAGATGAGAACCGAATCTTCCGAATAATCAGCGTTGATGAAATTACTTGCATAGGTTGGGTCGTTGCGAGTTTCATAGTCTTCACTGCTTCCTTGAACGATTGACTTTGGTGTTTCAACAACCGAGATGAGAACATGATAGTCCACTATTGGCTTACGGAATGTCGTTGAACCAACAGTCACGGTTTCGTAAGATACCAAAGATGGAACTATACGGACTCGCGTTGGAACTTTATCAGCAAGGAAGGTCGTTGAGATTGCTGATGTTTTCTTCCAATTTCCAGTTGAAGTCACATCACCGAATATGTTTCCGTCTGCTTTTGCTGAGGAATACGCGCGTCCGTTGTTAGTTCCCGATTGAACCTGGAGTTCGTCTCCATCCGTGTTCACATTTTTTCCAATGTGAAATAGAGTTTGATTTGATTCAACGGATTCGCCACTGTTTTTCCTTATCCCCTTTGTAGCCAGTGCTTCTTGTATCGGCATTATTGCCGTGTCGTCTGAGTAGTAGTATCTCGCTGTCGAGGCTAAGGAAGAGTCAGCATACCACCTACCATTCCTAACCAAAGACTGACCGGAATGAACCTGTATATTCAATCCAGCAAATGTCTTCACATCCGTTCCACCGTATGTGTTATCGGGTATGTTGAAGAAAGCAGTTGCTACCATTACTCCTTCATAACCCAACAAACCACATGAGTCAGCGACTACATGATTTCCTTTATGCACTGAACCAATTGTCTTCAAGTTAGAATCATCTCTAACCAGTGGTGTCTGTATCGTTGAGAAGTCAGTTAGAATGTTTGTGTTGTCGGCGGCTGACGGTGTGTTCGGCGGAGCGGATAGTGATACGCCGGATGCAAGAACGGTTTGTCT
>CEOH01004448.1_pt1 | contig 19883 bp, 22 predicted proteins | sample 530311 | NCBI WGS metagenome assembly CEOH01 (sample SAMEA2619923, study PRJEB7988) | marine metagenome | biome: marine biome (ENVO:00000447); feature: deep chlorophyll maximum layer (ENVO:xxxxxxxx); material: "saline water (ENVO:00002010), including plankton (ENVO:xxxxxxxx)" | depth 60 m
AAGAATGTGCCCGGTCTGATTGCGATACTAAGTATGAATGGATTAGCAACATAGGAGATTTATAATGGCTATAAGAAAAAACAAGAAGAGAATTGACCCTCGTTATTTTTTAAACGAGACAACATACAGAGATCTAAATGAAGAATTAGACGCTGCACAAGCGCAAAATGCAGTTGGTATCGTACTGACCAAATTAAAAGATGCGGCACCAGCCCGCCAGCGTGAGCCGCAGGGTTTCATATATTCCGGCATAGCATCAGTTGATCCTAGAACCGGTAAGATTGGAGTTAATGTTTCTCCGAAGGCAACTTTTGTTAGTCATCTCGGCGGACCAAGTAGCAACTACAAGGATGAACAGCGAACAATTAACCCCAATCAAGCAACATCTGAACTTTTTAATCACATGGGATTACAAAGAGATTTGGAAAAATTTGGCCTATCAATAGGTTCTTTCGATGATGCTGCGCCATTTAAGTTTACATTTGGCGGAGCAATGAACCGTAACAGTGAGTTTGGTGGCTACGTCATCAAGCCGGCTGGCAACTCGCTCGAAGAGCAGGGAAGCTTCACTACATCTGGTCCTGACAGAGAGTTTGCTCTAACAACAGCACAGGCGATGGCAGCACAGGAAGCTGGCATTGATCCGAGATCGGATCTTAAAATGATCTTATTTAGTGCCACCCAAGGACATTCGCAAAAGCATCTCGATGTTTTGAACCACCCAGCATTTCAGGAAGATCCGAGAGTTAAGAAGTACGGATATTGAAAATGAAAACCGCGGAACAACAGCTTATCGAGATCATTAGAGAGGAGCTTCAATTACAACTGCACGAAAACTGGTTGAAAAATGTTGCGAAATCTATGGGCAATATGCTTCAAAAAGTCACTGACGGCAAGAAAGGCAATATGCTGGTCGGAGATGTCTTGAGGCAAAAATTAGGAATTGAACCCGACACGGGTGCCGGCCAAGAATTGAGAAAGTGTATGCTCCAAGCGGCGCGCCCAGCCGGCGATCTCAGCCGCGAAATGGGGAAGAAAATCAGAGACAAACCAGAGGAAGTGGGACTTGGTCCGGCCCTTAAAGATCTGGGGGGTGACGCCGTTGACATCGCCACATCGATGCCCGGGCATTTCGCCGCCGCTGGCAAAGCATATGCTGGGATTTTTAAGTGTCTAATGAATTCACCAGAAGTTGCAAAGAAAAGCAAGTTCGGATTTGGACCAGATGACATGACTGATGTGAGCGGCGTAACAACTGAGCAGATCATTAGAGAAGAGCTAGAGGCATTAAATTTAACGGAGCAGCAGATTGAAGAGATCCTTCCGAAAGCCCTTAAGAAGTGGGGCACCCGAGCCGCGCTGGCCGGCTCCATGCTTGGAGCCATGGGTCCATCTGCCGCCCACGCCGGCGATACTTTTGACGACTGGCGGTCCCAAGAATCTAGCGAACAAGCCGAAGAAGAAGGAACGGTCAAGGTCACAGATGCCAATGGCGATACATGGAAGATTGATAAGGAGTCGGGATTTGGAACGCTGTGTAGTGACACTGAATGTCGAGCAAAGCAGTTTAGTCCGCAAGAGATTGCACAACTAACCGGGGGTCCTGCTGCCGTCAAAGAATATAAAATAAATAAAAAATATCTTATTAAGATTATCAAAGAAGAACTTGAAGCTGCGGGAGACATAGATCTTCAAGCCTTGGAGCCAAAAATTGAGGCCGCATACAGCGCATTTATGAAAGAGATGCAAAAAGTCCCAGAAGAAGAGCGCGCCATCGTAATGCAGGCTGTGTCTAGCAAGATTAGTGCAGGCGCCGGCGCCGAGCCACAGTTGGCAGAAAAGAAAAAGTACAAGAAATCTTTCTACAAAGCGAAAGATGACCGAGCAGACTATCTGATATCGAAAGGTGTAGATCCGGATGTCGCCTATGGAGTGGCCGACAAACAAATGGCCAAAGCTGGGAAAAAGAAAAAGAAATAAGGAAAACAATGACACAAACAAAAGCATTTATCGATACATGGTTGTCGAAACTAACATCTCGCAAACTTATGGTATGGGCAACTGCGACCGGCTTAACCCTTGCTGGCCACGTTACCAGTGAGGACTGGGTAATAATTTCAGCCATATATATCGGCGGCCAAACTGTTATCGATGGTATTGCAAGGTTGCGAGGATATAATGATTAAAAAGCAAATTTTAGAATTTGCATTAAAGAATTGGAAGGCAATTGCCATAATATTGTTGTTGGCAGCCGTGGCAATGAAGAATCGTTATGATTATAGTTTGATGCAAAAAGCATACGAAACTCAAGCTGAGTCTCATGCTGCACAAATCGATGGCCTCAAAGAAATACATAAGCGTGAACTAAAAGAGAGGCGCCTATTAATGGAGAGCCATCTTGAATCTTTAGCAATAATCGAAGAAGACTATGAAAAAGCCCTTGAGATGATCGATCAATTAAGAGAAGACAAGAGAGGCAAATATAAAAACAAATTTAACCAAGATAGAGAACAATTAATTAAAGACATAGAGACAACCTTCGGGATTCAATATGTTCCTTAAGTTCTTATTGATGTTGTCTTTGTCGGCCAACGCAACAGAGCCTTCAAAATTTACCATCTTGGAATATAGACAGCCGGCACCCTTTGAGGGAGTCTTATTTGATGGCACCGCAATATCAACCATACTATCAGACTACGATATAGCGGCCTATTCTTGTCAAATTAAGACCGATTATCAACTTGATAAGCTTCAAGAGAAACATCGGTTCGAATTGGAAAGTTTAAAAATAGAACATCAGTCCTTAACAGATGAATACGATTTGTTTATAATGCAGAAAGATAAAGAAATTGGCTTGCTAGCTGATGCACTAAAAAAAACTTCACCCCGCTACAAGTGGTTGTATTTTGCTGGTGGGATCCTAGTTGGTACTGCGGCATCATATGGCGTATATAAGGCGGTAAATGAAAGATAAAGATCCAAATCGTATTGCAGCTATCGAAAATGCTATAAGTAAAAAATATGGCGACGAAGCCGTACAGAACCCTATGGCAAACTGGGACGAAGAAAAGGAAAAAGAATACGCAGAACAAATGAAAGAATTGTATGCTAAGTCTTCGCAAAATCAGGAATGGCAAGATAAAATTGACCTTAGTGGTATAAAGGTGACAAAAAAACTACTTAATAGAGAATCTATGAAAACATGTTCAATTTGTGGAAATTTTCCGCAAAGATCGATGGACGATGTTTGTCTTCTAAAATTTGATTGTTGCCACTACTGCTACAGCAAAGAAATAGAAGAAAAGGAATGGTTAAGAGATAACACCATAAAAAATTCTAAATCAAAAACGAAAGGATAAAAACAATGGCAACAATAGAAGAAATCGTAAAAGGGCTCTCCCAAGCCGCTGCAAATGCCTATGACGGCGCCCTCGATGAAAACGGAGAACCCCTCAAGGCCGGCCTACAAAGAGAAGAGGGAAACCCAATTCTCGACAAGAGGGTGATGGACGGCTTTAGTGTGAAATTTTACGGAAACATGATGTGTGTCGCATATCAATCAGAAGTCCAATTAAAAGAAGTTTATGGAAAAGGATTTGAATCGGATATGGAACAACGCGTTTCAGACATTGCATCTTTTCTTAAGTCCGAGTATAAGAAAATTACGGGCAAATCAGTTAGCCTTACCGAAGAGGGAGAGATTGACGTGTATGTAGAGAGCGCCTCAAGGGTTCGATCTTGGGTGATGGCAAAAATGCATTATAAAGTTGGTGGTTTAAAAGAGGAGATGAGCAACACTCCGGAGTCTACCGACAGTCTAGAGCCAAGCTGGAAGTCGTTTTTAGATCAAGGTGGCTGGAATGGTAAGGGTGGCACTCGACCCGATAACGATACTAGGAAGAAAGAATAATGAAAATTTCTCGTGATAAGCTTTATCGTCTTATTGTTGAAGAATATTTGCTAAGCGAGGGACTGCAGCCCGGAAATCCGGAAGTAGAAGACCTTCTTAGGAGAATAATGGGCGACAAATATAGGCCTCCGGAAGAGAGAGATCCCACTCGTTATGCTCGCCATGGCGGCGACACCGCCCCTATGGAAAAACCACATACTGCAGCCGACGACACAATGCCTCTTCCCATTGATGACATGCCTCAATACGATGATGAAGGCGTTGACGACGGTGGTGCTTATGATCCGGAGGCAGAGGCCGAAATCTCAGGCCCGCCCATGGACCAAGGCCCCTTAGAAGATCAGATCGCCGCTCTTGTACAGGGCATGCCTCCAGAAGAGGTGTCAGACTTGTTTCAAGCTGTCTTTAGTAAGATTCCCGGAGTAGAGCTTGGACCTCCTGAAGATGAGGAACCAGAAAGCCTCTATTCTCCCGGCGCGGAAGGGCGCCCTACAATCAGCTTAGGTCCGCTCAGAGAAGCAGTCCTTAAAAAGATTTATGAAGGCGCCGGCCTTTCGTACGGTGCCCATTCTATGGCGGGCGTACCCGGAAACAGAGATGAAGAAGAACGCTGGCACGACATGGGCGGCGAAGATGAAATGTATAATGTTTTGGATCCACATGGGTTTGAAGAAATGTCTGATGCAGAACTTGTTGACGCGGCACACAGAGATGGAATAGAAGAGATGATTGTGCTTGATGGCGAAGGCGACTTGGCCAACAGAGAAGAAGTAATAGCGGCCTTGAAAGATGTATGAGTTTTCAATTAGACAAAAAACAAAGAGTCAAAGAGATATTGAAGTGCGGTAAAGATCCGTCTTATTTCTTGAATACGTATGCCCGTATATCTCATCCGATGCACGGGCTGATTTTGTTTAACACCTATAGCTTTCAAGACGATCTACTTAAAGATTTCAATGACTACCGATTTAACGTTATTTTAAAAGCACGTCAGCTTGGTATTTCAACTGTTACTGCAGGCTATATCGTATGGATGATGCTGTTTCATCGAGATAAGGCAATCTTGGTAATGGCTACTAAATTTGCTACCGCCGGAAACCTTGTAAAGAAAGTTAAAAACATCATGCGAAATTTACCGGACTGGCTGAAGATCGCAACAATTAGCGTCGATAACCGTACATCATTTGAGCTTTCGAACGGGTCCTCTATCAAGGCAGCATCTACCTCCGGCGATGCAGGTCGCTCCGAGGCGTTGTCTCTTTTGGTTCTTGATGAGGCCGCCCACATTGATGGCCTTGAGGAACTGTGGACCGGTCTATATCCCACGCTATCTACAGGTGGTCGCTGTATTGCGCTTTCGACTCCAAACGGAGTCGGTAACTGGTTCCACAAAACCTGTGCAGATGCAGAATCAGGCGCAAACAACTTCAACCTTACGACCCTGCCTTGGGACGTACATCCAGAGAGGGATGAAGAGTGGTATAAAAAAGAAACTAAGAATATGTCCAAGCGCCAAATTGCTCAAGAGTTGGCCTGCAACTTCAACACATCAGGAGAAACAGTGATTGATCCGGATTGCATGCAGTGGTTGTTGGAAGGTGTCAAAGAGCCCAAATATAGAACCGGTTTTGATCGTAATTTTTGGATTTGGGAAGAGTACGACCCTAGCTGTAATTACCTAATGGTGGCTGACGTCGCTCGCGGCGACGGTGCGGATTATTCAACGTTCCATATTATAAAGCTTGAAACTTTGGAGATTGTAGGTGAGTACCAAGGAAAGCCCACTTTAGATATGTACGCGAATATGCTCAATCAAGTCGGGAGAGAATTTGGAAACTGCATGCTTGTTGTGGAAAACAACAACATAGGCTACTCTGTTTTAGATAAATTAACAGAATATGGCTATCCCAATATTTATTACTCTATTAAGTCGACACACGAATATATTGAACAACACCAAGCAGAGTATAGAACATCGGCGGTACCGGGATTTTCAACCACAATGAAAACCAGACCACTGATAGTTGCCAAATTAGAGGAGTTTATCAGAAATAAACTAATTAAAGTATATTCATCTCGCACCATTAACGAGATGAAAACCTTTATTTGGAGGAATGGCCGCCCAGAAGCAATGAAGGGGTATCATGATGATTTGATAATGGCGCTAGCAATAGCATGTTGGGTTAGGGACACAGCCCTGCAGACCAGCGCACGCGAACTAAACTATAAAAAAGCGTTTATTGGTTCCATTAAAACTTCAAGAACTATCATGAATACGCAAATAAAAGGTCAACATGGCTATAAAAAAGATGATATATTTGATAAAATGAGCGAAGCAGAAAAAACATACAGCCAATACAAATGGATTATAAAGTGAGAAAATAAATGCCACCAAACAAAAAAAACAATCTTAGCGCGAGAAATCCACGGAACACTCAGTCGAATTTATTCAAGTCATTAACTAGGCTCTTCTCCGGACCGATAATTAATTATCGTTCTCAAACCGGTCGTAAAATCAGAAGACAACACTTGGACAAGTTTTCTAGTCGATTTAGGAGTGCGTCCGGACAACAATTTAAAAAGTCACTTTATAACCCCCTAGATGTAATATCTGCAAATGCTATTCAAAACCAACGCAGAGTAGAGAGATATGTTGATTTTGATCAAATGGAATACACACCAGAAATAGCATCTTCGATGGACATATATGCAGATGAGATGACAACGTACTCAAACCTGCAACCAATGCTCAACATAAAGTGCCCAAATGAAGAAATAAAGGCGGTTCTTGAAAATCTATATGACAATATTTTGAATCTAGAATATAACTTATTTGGCTGGGCCCGCACAATGTGCAAATATGGAGACTTCTTTTTGTATTTGGATATTGATGATAAGTTCGGAGTACAGTCAGTGATATCTTTACCACTGTCGGAAATTGAAAGATTAGAAGGTCAAGATTCCACGAACCCAAACTATATTCAGTACCAATGGAATTCTGCTGGAATGACTTTTGAAAATTGGCAAGTCGCGCATTTTCGCATTCTTGGCAACGATAAGCATGCGCCATATGGCACGTCAATACTAGATCCTGCAAGAAGAATATTTCGTCAATTAACTTTGGTGGAAGATGCCATGATGGCATATCGAGTTATTCGTTCTTCGGAGCGTAGATTATTTAAGATTGATGTTGGAGGCATACCTCCAAACGAAGTCGAACAGTATATGGAGAAGATCGTAACACAACTTAAGAGACATTCTGTTGTTGACCAAAAGACCGGCCGAGTTGACTTGCGTTATAATCCTATGAGTATCGAAGAAGACTATTTCATCCCTGTCCGACCCGGCACAGCAACAGAGATTAGCAATCTTGCTGGTGGACAAAACACAACAGCTATTGATGATGTTAAGTATCTCCGTGACAAACTATTCTCAGCACTTAAGATCCCTCAAGCGTATCTTGCGATGGGCGAAGGAGCCGCAGAAGACAAAACGACGTTAGCGCAGAAAGATATTCGCTTTGCAAGAACTATCCAGAGATTACAAAGGGTTATCATCCATGAATTAGAAAAGATTGGGATTATACATCTCTACACATTAGGGTTTAGAGGCGACGATCTTATTGGCTTTAAGCTGGCCCTAAACAATCCCTCAAAGATTGCAGAACTACAGGAAATTGAACACTGGAAAGCTAAGTTTGATATTGCAGCTAGTGCCACGGAAGGATACTTCTCTCGCAGGTGGGTTGCTGATAATATTTTTGGCTTGTCGCATGAGGAATTTATTCGTAATCAATATGAAATGTATTATGATCGCAAACATGATGCCGCACTACAACAGGTGGCAGAGCAAGCCGCGGCAGGAGAAACAGCCGGAGCGCTTGGCGGCGGCGATTTGGGTGGCGATCTTGGAGGTGATCTTGGAGGCGACCTCGGTGGCGACCTCGGGGGTGACATGGGCGGCCCAGAAGAGATGCCGGCCGGCGAAGCGGGCGGAGATGATTCGGCACTGCTAGCTGCTCCTCCCGGATCTCGTCCATCGCCCCGATTAACACCGGGCTCCAGAGACAAGGTTTATTACCCCGTTAGAGCCGATAAAAGAAAGGACAGCGGCCCTCGAATTCGCAGTTATGCCGGCAAGCGAAATGCAGAAAAGAGCAGTGCAACTTTGAGGAATGTGTTTCCCGGTTCTGAGATCAATAGCATACCGAATATTGCAAAAGGTATTTATGAAGAAAATGAACCTAATTATAAATTAGAAGAGATCAACGAGGAAAACAAATTGTTTAGAATTAACGAATCCGTTAAAAATCTTATTAGCGGATTGGAAGACAAAGAGAAACTATTAACGGAGCAAAAAGATGAAAATCAAGCACAATAAAAAGCGCAATACGGCATTTGTTTACGAGGCCCTAGTTCGCGAAGGAACATCGGCTATATTACAAAAAGACGCACCCAGAAGAAACACCATTGTAAAGCTAATAAAAAAACATTTTACTCCAAATAGTTTACTTCGGAAAGATTTAGAATGTTATCGTTCCCTCTGCAGCAGAGATGGAGTAAGTGAACGAGATTATGCGAGGATCATGCACGAATCATATCGCCAAAAGAGTATGATAAGTGCCGATGCTTTATTTGCAGAACAAACTGAACTCATTAAGGATATAAACAAAGAACTAGAGCCAGCAGTATTCAACAACTTTGTACCAAATTACAAATCATTAGCTACAATTTACCAATTATTTTCTCACAACACAAGCCCAAAAGATAGGGTATTGTTAGAGAATATGCTCGTTCAAAGTACGATGCCGCAAAACACTCCAACAGACACGACTGAAGTTGACGATGTGTTGATAGAAACATTTGTTAAGAAGTTTAATCACAAGTATGATTCAAGCTTGCTTGAGGAACAGCGGGTTTTGCTGACTCACTACATTAAATCTTTTATGGATAACGCACTGGAACTTAAGATGTTTGTTAACGAGGAAGTGTCGCGCCTCAAAAACAAGCTAGTGGAAGCTAAAAGTCTTGAAGTTATCGTTCAAGATAGAGATATGATGGATAAAACAAACAAATTGTTAGAAAAATTGGAAGGCTTCAAGGTCGAAGGACCCTCCGAAGAAGTGCTGACGACTGTTCTCAAAACCCAATCACTAGTTAAGGAATTATTTGACGATGGCAATCATAATTAAAATCGGAGCGAAAGCAAACGAGAAAAAAGTTAGACTTGAATTGAATGCTCGTCAAAGTATATCTGGCGATTTAATGATTTTTGATCATGGGGATATTGATATCATACTGTCGCCCACAAATAAAAAAATTACAGTCTTCCCCAAGGAGACGATGAACGATTTGGTATATGGCGCCCAAAACCGGCTCATGACCCACCTTAGAAAAAAGGGAATCATAGTTCCAGAATCAATTCAAGGGGGCTCCTTTTATGGAGCAATCGAGGGAACAATCCAAGAGTCAGCAAACCCAGAAATCAGTGGCCCCAAATTAGCTTTGATTAACATTTCTGCCTTTATCGACGAAGAGCGCCCCTACTTTGAGAATACTGAGGCCATCATTTCGATGAATAACGATGAGTTAACGCACCCAGATAGGGAAGATTCAACAGAGCTTGGCGAAGTGCCGCAACAAGTTAAACAAGGCTCGATGAATTATGGATATATTAGGGATCCATATTCGTTAAATTACTTATACACAATCTAATGGAGTTATTTTGGAGCTTTTAGCATTTATTTTATGCGCGTATGGTTTGACACAGATTTTAGTTTATAGCGATCTTCCATGGCTAGCTAGAATTAGGCCACCCCGAGATGCAGCCAGAGGTTACGGTAAGGTGTTTCATTGTCCAATGTGCATGGGTTTTCATGTAGGCTGGTTTTTAATGTTGCTTTCACCGTTTACGGAACTATTTAATTTTGACATATCTCTGGCTAATTTCTTTATTTTGGGTTGGCTGTCATCCGGAACATCTTACGTTCTTAATATGGTATTTGGAGATAATGGAGTAAAACATGAACATGAACACAAACGTTTGGACACAGAAGTGGATGCTTCAACCAGTTAGACATTGTTGCAAAGGGAGTTAACACAATGAAAATCACAGAGTCACGATTAAAAGAACTGATCGAAGAAGAGATCGCACAAATGATCGAGAGTGGAGAAATTGATGAAGGAATCTTGGATCGCCTCAAGGCCCGTGGCGCCGGCGCAATGACCAAGATGAAAGGCGCTGGTCGTGGCATGCTGCAGAAAGGCTTAGGCGCCGTCGCAGGTGCAGCCGGCGAGGAAGAAATGGCTGCAAAGATGAAAGGCAAAGCTGCCGACACGGCCGCGGCCACAGCCGGGAAAGCCGAAGCTCAGAAAATGCTATCGCTTATGAACTCTCATCTTGCAAATATCCAGAAAGATCTCAAGAAATTGGGAATCGATCCCACCACACCGGGAATTAAAGGCGCCCTCACCGCACTGCAAAGAGCAGTCTCAGGCACCATCGCCAAGAAAGCCGGCGCAGCTTAGGGGGAAACGGAATGGCCAAAGTTCTTTTGCGAGAATATTATGAATTATGTGAAGGTGGCGTTTGTCAGGACTTGTTAACTGAGGCCGAAAAACACTTTGTCGCTAACGGCGGCATGATTTTGTCGGGAATTATGCAAAAATCCGACACGCAAAACGGAAATGGACGAGTTTATCCTCATCGTGTTTTAATGAGAGAAGTGGAAAACTACAAGAAGTTAGTAAAAGAACGCCGAGCCCTAGGCGAATTAGATCATCCAGAAGATTCAGTCATCAATCTTAAGAATGCCTCCCACATGGTTACTGATGTGTGGTGGAACGGCAAAGATGTGATGGGAAAAGTACAAGTATTAAACACTCCATCTGGCAACATTCTTCGCTCGCTTGTAGAGTCTGGCGTTAAGCTGGGAATCTCTTCACGCGGAATGGGCTCAGTTAGTGAGGGCAATGGCTCCACAATGGTGGAAGACGATTTTCAGTTAATTTGTTTTGATTTTGTGTCTGAACCCTCGACGCCCGGCGCTTTTATGATGAAAGAGGCCAAAGATCTAAAAAGTCCAAACATTTTTACAAAGGCAGACAAAATTAATAGACTACTTAATGATATAGTGGGAGAAGCTTCAGATGAGTAAAAAGAAAACACGCATTTCTAAAGCGCGTGCACAGCAATTGATACAAGAAAAACTTACGGCACGACTTGGGAAAGCAAATGCAAGCCCTAAGCCCAAGCGACATGCCTCGAAAGATGAGGCAGAGAAGCTGATTCGTGAATTTTTGAGTACTCGAATCAAAAACAAGAAAATCTTGAATGAATATGAGCGTTTGCGCGAAAATAGAGAGGATTTCTATAGTCGTGTGGCATTAAATGTTGCGGAACAGGTCGCTGGAAAGTCTTTAGACAAGAACATGCTCAATGAAGGTGTTTGGGACTCTGTTAAGAACTTTTTTAGCCGTAGTGATAACGCCAACACCGCTGAAGTAAGCCCGAAATTACAAAAAGCACTTGAAGATGAGTCTGCAAAATTAGCAAAACAGATGTTTTCGGATTTTAAGAGAGATTTCCAAGGATTCCCCAACGTAAAAGATCAAGAAGTGTTCGAAAAAGGCATGGTCGCCTTGGGGGTTATGTATAACTCGATATACTCGGCAGCCATGGAAGGCCAGATGCCTGTTCCTGTGGCTAACAGCATTATTCAAAGCCTTAAAGAGTATACTGAGGCCTCGTTGGGTGACTTGTCCACTGTATATAAGTTTATGAAAGAGGAAGAAGGCGCCAATGTTGTAATAGAAGAAGCAGTTGGGGACCTAGAAAAAGTAGTACCCTTAGAAAAAATAATGAAATATAAAGGCGCCGGCAAATTCGCGGATCTCGGCGACATGCCCCTAGACACTCTTCCTGCTAATGTCACCTTGAATAAGGTAAAGGAATTATATCGCGCAAGACTGGCACACTCGGCCGGCGAACTCCAAGGTAAGGCCTTTAACGACCACACTCTTGATAAAGACTGGAAAGGTTTGATGAAGCGCCTGTACGGAGATCCTGCAGACCCTAACTTAAGTAAACTCCAACGGAAAGCGGCACATGATGCGTCGACTCTGGGTATCGGAGGCTGGGATCTGGATGCATCCGCAGGGATCAACTCCCAAGTGGGCGGCGGCGGCAAAAAAGCACAAAAAATTCACAACTGGCTCAGGAAACAAGTTAAAGCAGATAACGAGGCAATTCAGAATAACGAGATAATTCCGTCTTTAGGTCGCTACAGCGATATCAGCCCGGGCATTAAATCGGTTGATCCCAACGGTATTGAGCGGGTCTTGGATGACGGTACAAGAGTCCTTTCGGGCGGCGAACGAGTTATGGATCCAACGGCGGGCCTTAAAGGTTTTGATGCTTCGAAACTTGATACCGGCCCCGACGCTGCTGGCGTTGCCAAAAAAGCCGCCAAAAAAGCTGCCGGAGGAAAGGCTGCAGGCGCCGCTGGCGCTGGTGATGCTGCGGCGGGCGCTGGTGATGCTGCTGCAGGCACGCCGAGAATCGGCGGTGGCCAAGCGCCCGGCGATAGCATGGATATAGCAAAAGGATTTGAACAAGGTCAACAGAGCATGACCGGAAAGATGGGTCCAGATGCCGCAACAGTTGGTCAGTTTGCACGCGATGTAAGCAAGGCCACTCGCGTTGGCGACATTGCTGGAGTAACCTCGATACCAAAACTGTACCACGCCGCAGGTTCATATAGTGGATTAATGAATTGGCTATATCCCGGAATGAAAACTGCTGCCGCATCGAAAGCGATGATGGGCAGCTTAGCATTGGTTGGTATTCCGGCTGTTTTAGCCGGCGCAACCATTGCACTGGCTGCAAAGAAGTGGATGGGTCACTCACGCCAAGGAGGCCTTAAAGAACTTGCCGGCACAATGGTTGAAGTAGACCCAGCGAAAGCACTTCCATATAGTCCCGAAAAAGCAGAAGAGGCTTCCGAGCAATCTCAAGCGCTTGCAACGGGAGACGTCGAGCGAGCAGAAGAAATACAAACCCAAGTTGAAACACGCGCGGTCGATACCGCAATTCAGCAAGTTCAACAGGCGCCACAAGGCGCTCAAGTTGTGCAGCAAACTGGTGGAGTATTGGAAAAACTTCTTGGAGCACAAACTGCCCAAGCCTTCGTAGATGTTGCAAATGGAAAGCGCAACATGGAGAACTTAACCCCAGTCGAGCAGGATATTGTTAAGGCAGTATTAAAGAATTTCCAACGCGGCGCCACAGAAGAAGAAGCAGAAAAGGCTGCAGACACCGTTGAGCAAATAGCCCCAGCCGTCGAAGATATCAAAGCAGCCGAAGAGGATCCCGAGGCCGCCGCCGCTGAAGAGCCGGCCGAAGAGCCCAAAGCTGAGCCCGCCGCCACTGAGCCTCCGGCTGACGATGCAGCCGCACAAAAGGCCGCCGACGCTGAGTCAGATTTGGACACCGTTAGCCCCGCTGCTGCGGCAAAGAAAGCTCCTGAGAAGGAACCCGGCGCGCCAGCGGCGAAGGCTGCTGGTCCACAACAGCCAGTTGCTGGCACCACGCAAGGTGGCATGGCTGCCATGGCTCAGGCTGCAGGTGTGCCGCCCGCAACTCCAGCCGCGGCTGACGCTGAGTCACCACCAGAGGAAGAGAAAGAAGATGAACCGCAGAAGAAGAAAGTTGCAGAACAAAAGATTAACGAAACCTTTGGTAGATGGAAGAAAATAGCAGGAATCATTCGAGGTAATTCGTGAAAAAATCAGATTTAAAGGAACTCATTAAACCTCTCGTTAAGGAATGTATTCATGAAGTCCTTATCGAAGAAGGTCTTTTATCCAACGTTGTCTCAGAGGTTGCGAAAGGCATGCAAGGCGGCATAGTTGTCGAATCTGCGCGCCCGCCGAGAGAAAACACACCGACGCTGCAAGAACAGAGGAGCAGTTCCAACGAAAAAGCGCAGGCATCTCGAAAGAGGCTGATGGATGCCATCGGGGCAGATGCTTATAATGGCGTTAACTTGTTTGAAGGGACTGAGCCAATGCAACAGCGCGCCGAACCCCGCGCAGGCGCAGTAGATCTAGGGAGCCCATCTGACGCAGGAGTCGACATCAGTTCTTTAATTGGTGGAGCTTCGCGGATGTGGGACGCAATGAAATAGAAGCAGAAAAAGTATGGCCAAAAAAAAAGCAAATGTTCTTGTGACCTCCAAGGAGTGTAGGGGCAATCACGAAAGAATGATCCGAAGATTCTTAAAAAAGACAAAGAAAGAAAAAATAGTTGAGCAAGTTAAAGACAAGAGATATTACAAGAAACCTTCAATAGCAAAGAAAGAGAAGCGCGAACGTGCCGCAAGACTAAGGGCGAGACAAGAATTAAAACGAGCTAAAGCAAGACAAAGACGTAATAGAAAAAAGTAAAGACTATTTACATTGAAACAGTTTATTTGGAGGTTTTTTAAAAATGGCAAACTTTAAACCCACAGGGTGGCACATGGAGGTGGGCCTAAATCACGTAGGCGCATATCAGGTGAGCGGCAAACCGTTCGCAAAGCAAGTCAACGCACACAGTCTTACCCATGTAGCTTTCCCCAATGTTACTAGATGGGTTCAGATATATAATCATGATGTAACTAACGAATTGAAAGTCGGATTCTCCTCGCGCGGCATTTCATCGGAAAGCAATTACTTTACTATCGCTCCCGTTGGTAGCGGCAGCGTCAGTGGTCGGACATCCGTGATCGGCCCTCTTGAGTTAAAAGTAACCCAACTTTGGCTTTCTGGTTCGGATAGTGTTTCTATCGTTGCGGGCCTAACTAGCATAGAGCCAGACAAGGCTAAAACTTCCGACGGCGAGAACTGGTCAGGCTCTGCAGGGGTCGGTTAGTAATGGCGCACGGTACCTTTGGATGGGCATATGTAGATTGCTCAGGATCAGGGGCCCCGCAAGGACACGGCCCCACTGGTTCTATACAATTCATGACTGGCTCCGGAAATACTTCCGGCTCGGCCAAGTTTATGTTCCACACAGGGGCCCATGGAGGCTACCAAGCCAACACTGTGGTTTTAGAGGGAACTCTTCATGTTTCTGGCGTAATATCCGCTAGTCATTATCACATTGAAAATGTTATTGAGACTACCGAATTTGGTTCGACATATTTCGGAAACTCTAATGACGACGATCACGTACGAACAGGTAGCTTTACCGTAGCGAACGCCGCGGCCGTTAAATTATTTGACGTTGATGTGGGCAGCACAACCTCTTCGTTCAAAACTTCTGTATATTTAAGCGGCGCAGTGTCCCACAAGCGCTACGCGACAAATTCAAACTATACGGTAACCACTTCAGATTACTATGTCGGTGTTGGCTCCGCTTCTAGTGGCATCACTATAACCTTGCCTGCTGCCAGCACCACAACAGATGGGCAGACATTTATTATAAAAGATGAATTTGGCCACGCACAGACAAATAATATTACTATAAATCGCGCAGGTTCAGATACAATTGACGGTCAAAATTCAGTAGTTTTAGAATCAGATTATGCATCTGTGTCACTTTATTGTAACGGCTCAAATAAATATTTCGTTTTCTAATCCTGCGCATCCTTTAGCACACTATTTATAGGCGGAGGGTTTTATATATGTCATATAAATATACATCTGGTGCAACGATTTTGTCGGGTGCACTAATCGTTCAGGGTTCGATTGAATCAGCGAATCCCGGCGATCAAAGTCAACTGATTCAAGTTGATGGCACAACAGTCATCGACAAAGACCAAAAGGTAATTGCCTCTTCGGTGACGTCTTCTGGGGCCGGCGGCTTCCAGAGTATCGACATTCATGGTGGCGTTGCTTCGTGGGCAAATAATGGTAACATCACCGCCGCGGCAGTTCAGGGCACGAACATCTCTGGCTCCGGAGTCGGTGCTTTTCAAACTTTAGCAATTAACGGCAACCATGCTGCAATTGATGCTAATGGTGCTGCGACTGTTCGCGAACTTACAGCATCTGCTGGCATTAAAGCTGTCACGGTGTCCGGTTCTGGTCAAGGTTCTTTCGAGAACATAAGCATTGGCGGCGGTACATCAACCATTAACAATGCTGGCGCAATCGTTGGTGCCTCAGTTTCTGCATCCGCAGCGGGTGGTTTTCAAACTTTAGCAATTAACGGTAACCGTGCTGCAATTGATGCTAACGGCGCCGCGAATTTCCGTGAGATTACTTGCTCTGCTGGTATTCTGGCAGTCTCAGTATCTGGTTCAGGTACTGGTGCGTTCCAAGCGCTCGAAATCCACGGTGGTGTGGGCGGTATTGATAACGCTGGTGTTTTCACTGGTACTGGGTTAACTCTTGGTTCTGCTGCAATTGTTGAAGCAGAATTGGAAATGATTGATGGTATCACTGCTGGTACTGCTCTTGCCTCAAAGGCCGTTGTTCTTGGTGCTCAGAAAGATATCACCGGAATTAACGCAATCACCGCCTCTGCATTCAGGGGAGATGGTAGTGGTCTAACTGGCGTCACAGCCGGCACAACGGTTTCCAACCTTACTCATAATGTAGTACTTAGCACTGGTTACAACTACATGACCGGTACAACAAATGTTACATGTACGATGCCTTCTGGCTCGAACACAGACGTTGTTCACATCAAAGCTGGTAACTTAGCTTCAGGTCACAAAGTTACAATCCAAACAGCAAGTGCACAACAGATTGACAACAGCAATGGTCCAATTACTTTGGAATCACCATACGCTGCTGTTTCTATGTTCTATGTTGCTGGAACTATCAACGCCTGGTTCATTGTCTAATATAGATTTAAATCCAATTTAGTTATACTTTTTCGATGCCCCCACACCGGGGGCATCGTTTTTTTTATATTAGGGTATTTACGTGTTTTTGACACTATTTACCATTGTATTAGTGCCACTAGGAGAACAAAATATGTCCAATCTGCTTAATGAAGCCATTGTTGACGCAAAAGCCTTGAGAGAGGCCGCATTGAAAAATGCAGAAACCATCGTAATCGAGAAGTATTCTGATGAAGTTAGGCAAACTATTGAGAAGCTTCTGGAACAAGAAGAAGATCTTGGATTAGATCCAGCCGCGGCCCCCGCAGAAGGAGAAGCTGCAGCCGATCCGTTAGCCGATCCCGCCGCAGCCGACCCATTGGCCGATCCTGCAGCCATGACGATGGAGGAAGGCGAAGGGGAGCAAGAGGAAATCACAGAAGACGATATTCCCTTGGCCGCAACTGATGACTTTGCGGATCTTGATGGAAAGAACTTAGGACAACTGCCTTCGAGTGGCGAAGAAGTTGAACTTAACCTTAATTTAGGCGCCCTTCAGGAGTCTGTTTCAAAATTGATGGAAGAAACCGAAGAGGAATACGATATAAATGAAGAGACCATAGCTGCAATTCTGTCAGAAGAGGGCTGCCCTTCGGATGAAGAAGAGCTTTATGAAGAAGACAAGTCAGACGACGATGAAGATGCCATCGACGCGGCCTCTGCAGACGCCAAGAAGACTCCATGGTTTGATCGCAGTCCCGAACAACACGCAGCGACGGCGGCAAAATACAAAAAGGACAACCCCGGGGGCATTCCCAGAGGAACAGATTACGACCCTGAGACAGAAAAACCACAGCGATACAAGGGCTCAAGCGATAGAATGCGCGGCCGCCTTAAGGAAGACGATGATTCTCTTGAAGAGATGGTCGACGCTATTGTGGAAAAACTTACTGTCGATATGGGTGCCGACCTTTCTGGTTGGGCCGGCCGTTCATCGGAAGATTTGAAATATCAAATCGAAAAAGAATTGGCCCATCGTCGTAGCACTGATGTGCAAGAAGATTTAGAAGATTTGAAGAAAGCTCAAGAAGAGTTAGTTTTCGAAAATAACCAACTCACAGAGCGAAACAATCAATATAAGCAAGCATTGCAAGAGTTGAAAGAGAGTTTGCAAGATGTAAACCTCTCTAATGCTCGCTTGCTTTATACGAACCGTGTATTGAGAAATACCTCCCTGAATGAGCGACAAAAAGAAAAGATTGTCGAAGCTATTTCCAGCGCCGGTTCAGTAGCAGAAGCGAGAACGATCTATGAAACGCTTCAAAGCACAGTGGAGGCCGCTCCTCGGAAAAGCCCACAATCACTGAGCGAGGCAATTGGTCGTCGGTCTACTGTATTAAGGGCTACTCGTAAAGAGGCGCCTTCAAATGATCCCTTTCAGGATCGTATGAAAAGATTAGCTGGAATAAAATAATAAGCAAACAAATAATCATTATATAAAGGAGGTGATTTTAAAATGTCTAGCATTATTGAAAGATTGACCGAAGGTATGGTCAATCGTGATATGCGCGCCGAAGGACATGCTCTTCTTTCCAAGTGGGAGAAGACCGGTCTTCTTGAGGGTCTTGGTCAAGATCGTCAGAAGCAGTCCATGGCTCGCTTGCTTGAAAACCAAGCAAAAGAACTACTCCGCGAAAGCTCTTCTATGCAAGCTGGAGACGTTGAGGGCTTTGCAGCCGTCGCGTTCCCCATTGTGCGTCGTGTTTTCGCCGGCTTAATCGCCAACGATCTCGTTAGCGTACAGCCAATGAGCCTACCAAGTGGTCTCATTTTCTTCCTTGACTTCGTGTTCTCGGGAGATCTGGGGGCATCTAGCTCACAGAGTGATCGCCATGGTAACACGGCCAATGATTCCATTTATGGTACCAACCGTGTTGGTTCAGGAATCACAGGCGGTGTGGATCTTGTGGCTTCAGATAGGTCTGACCTCTCTGGTCCGCGTACATCCGCCCGTGGTTACTCATATGGCTCGCCCACTGGCTCGCTCAGTGTGACGGCCTCTTGTGTAACGGCTTCTGGTTGGCTGATCGGAAATGGTACTGAGGCACAAAACAAGTCGATCGGATTTGATCCTGATCTTCTTGCTCTTAGTGGCTCTGGTTATTATGTCCTCACACTGGAGATTGACAAGAACATTCTTGGCCAAACTGGCCTTGGCTCTCAACTCGACTATGACAACTTGTCAGCGTTTAGTTGTTCGTTCAACACCCTTGACGACATGCTCACCACGGCACACACGGCGGTAAACACACGACAAGTTCGTCGACTTACCACTGTGAGTACAGGTAGTAATGGTCTCAGTTCAGGCCGTCGCAACGGATATCTTAACATGCACTGGGTTACCACTGTAGATGTTTCGTCTGTCGACACCGCCGGAGCTTCAACCTTCAACCTGACGGGTGCTATTGTTGACGATATCGTCGCAGGTAGTTCTGTTGGTTCTGTTGTCGGTCAAACTGACTGGGGACTTGAGGCAGAAGAGAAGATCCCTGAGATCGACATCAAGGTGGACAGCATTGCTGTTACCGCACAAACCAAGAAGCTCAAGGCTAAGTGGACTCCGGAGTTAGGTCAAGACCTTAACGCCTACCACAACCTTGATGCGGAAGTTGAGTTGACCAGCATTCTCTCTGAGCAAATTGCTCTTGAGATTGACCGTGAGATCCTTGCTGATCTTGTTAACGGTGCAAAAGCTGCAACCTACTACTGGTCTCGTGCACCCGGCCTCTTTGTTCACAAGGAGAACGGTACTGAACTCGGCGCTAGCTCTGCTGCTCCCGACTTCACTGGTACAGTCAGCGAATGGTATGAGACTCTTGTTGAGACCATTAACGACGTATCTGCACAAATCCACCGCAAGACTCTGCGTGGTGGCGCTAACTTCATCGTCTGCGGACCTGAAGTTGCCAACATTCTTGAGTTCACTGCTGGATTCCGTGCTTCCGTCACGCATGATGATGAGACCGGTTCTGTCGGTGCCGTCAAGGCTGGCTCACTGAGCAAGAAGTTCGATGTCATTGTTGACCCGTACTTCCTCCGCAATGTGATCCTCGTTGGTCGTCGCGGATCCTCTTTCCTTGAAAGCGGATATGTGTACGCACC
>CEOH01013195.1_pt1 | contig 19181 bp, 22 predicted proteins | sample 530311 | NCBI WGS metagenome assembly CEOH01 (sample SAMEA2619923, study PRJEB7988) | marine metagenome | biome: marine biome (ENVO:00000447); feature: deep chlorophyll maximum layer (ENVO:xxxxxxxx); material: "saline water (ENVO:00002010), including plankton (ENVO:xxxxxxxx)" | depth 60 m
GTAATAGAAGATTACCACCCAGATTCAAGTCCCCTGACATTGTTATTCCGCCAGTAATTCCAAGAGTGCTACCAGAAAAATAAAGATTGTCGCTTGCACTAAAACCACCATTGAACATGAAGTTCAATTGTCCGTCTTGTCCTGCGGGTTGTTCAGCAGAGGGACCAGCAAAGAGAGTAACGGTATTCCCACTTTCATTGCCAACAAACACTCTTTGGTCAGCAATATTGATAGCAAGTTCACCGGCGGTAAGTCCTGTTGGAACAGAACCTACGGTTTCACTTCTTTTAATTTTAATTAATGTGTCGCCAGTTGTCATATCTTATCCCTACTTCAAAATCAAAGTAACAGAGTTTGTGTCTTGTTTCTTAAGTGCCAATTTATTATACTTTGTTATGATGATGGACTTGGTTGTGGTGCTTTGTTTCTTTACAATTATCCCATCCTTAATCTTAACAATTTTGTTTTTTCTTTCACCCTCAATCAAAATCTTATTAAAATCATTATTTTTTGTTACTTTATTTTCTCTCTGTTCTTCTATAATAAGTTTTCTCATTTAGTAACTTCTCCATCGACATTGAACCTGCCCTGAAGAATTCTAGTAATATTTTCTGTGGTAGAACCTGCTGTCCCTGTAGAAAGTTCTATGTCATAGACATGACTTCCTATTGGTAAGTCTTTAGTTGTGTATGAAGAAACCTCAAAGAAGATACCACCAGTAACAGTTCCCGCAGTTCCTGTGTTCAACTTGATACCACCAGAACCACCAATTCCGTATGTTCCTCCGTTTGTAAGACCTACAGGAACAGAGGTGAATTCACCAGTTACTCCACCTCCTGTAACACCGGCGGTTGTTAATTCCAATATTTTCTTTGTTGCCGTTTTACTACGGCGAACCTGCATCCTTGCATCATTATAAACCGAAAGGTCAATAGATGCTCCAGTGCCTGTTTGATAATTCAGATAGAGACTAAAATTAGACCCTTGTTCTGTGTCTATGTCGTAATTTCCTGCGGCCAAAACAATTCTCCTCTTTTATAGAACTACACTTATATGTATTCTATTTCTTCTTTCTCTTTTTATACCCCTTTTTTGGCTCTATTTTTCCCTTTTTCTTTTCTTTGTTTTTAGATTTCTTTTCTTCTTTCCTTTTTAGGATTTTAGTTTGCTCTTGTTGTAAGTTGTGAGTCTGAATGTCTGTAAGAACTCTCTTATAGGTATCCAAGTTTTTCTCAATTCTATCTCTGTCCTCTTGGGGGCAAAGATTCTTATCCAGAATATACCTACACGCGGCCGCACCCTGCTCAAAATCATGACAATAAAAAGCAGTTGCACCAATTTCATCTACACACATCCACCTATAAACATCTTCAGAGATGAATAAGATATCCTGTTCTGGGATTTTGAGTTCTGCGGCATGTTTTGCATACAGGTATGCCTGACGAGGTTCGCCCCTACTTCTATGCAATCTTGCCAATTGGTGCAAAGGTTCTGCACGAATTGGTCTGTATGCCCATGCTTGCAAATATCGTTCGGATTGTTCCTGCCAAGGTCTGTCAAGTATAGTCGATATAATTGCCATTCTGAACATTGAGTAGTAAACTTCTTCTTCCCATCCACCCAAATTTGCTCTGTCTAGATATGCTGTTTCTGCCTTCTCGAATTGCTGAGAATCAAAATATGATTGAGCAAGGTAGAACTGATACCTTGAGTTTTTTGGTTCATAGTTTGGAGACTCTGGATTTGTAAGGGCATCAAGAAGCATGTCTGCATCTTTCGTATATTTTTCAACAGCAGAAATACCAACATTTCTGTTACCCATTGTCCGTGCTTCAATGTGATAATTACCATCAATTCTTGCTTGCTTCAATTCTTCTGGTTTCTTACCGTTACATGCGGCGTACTCGTGTAAAACACCCTCATAACCCCAATCAATTCCTGTCTTAAAAATTTGATTTCTCCACCAAGTGAAATCTCCTCTTTGTATTTTGAGAGAATAACCATCTGCGTTCATTGGTTCTGGGAATTGAAAATCACCCTCCACATAATCGTCTGCATCAATCATCCATGCGTAATCTGCCTTACCGTCACACAATCCTAAAGCACGAGTTCTAGATTTACCAAAACCCTCCCAAGGAACTTCATGAAGTTCGCCTGGAATTCCCTTCTTCTCAAAGAAGTCTTTAATCATGTCTTGTGTTCCATCTGTAGAACCAGTATCACAAATTACCCAATAGTCGATATATTGAGACATACTTTCAAGGCAAGATTCGATGATGTGTGTTTCATCTTTTACAATCATACACAATGTAATTTTTGGTTTCATATTATTCCTCTACAGAAAGAACTGCTGATTTACTAGTCGCCCAATCTCTATTCTTTCTTAATTCTAGATTTTGTTCCCACACTGCTTTAAGAACTTTGGGGTCGAGTCCACATTGTTCCATAGTCGTGATTAATGCATTTGTATCTTTGGGGAAGCATGTTCCACCAAAACCATAATCCCCATCTGGTCCTGGCACATTCCAATGAGAGTCTGAAATTCTATAATCAGCAATGACTGCTTCGCATACAGTTTTATAATCTGTACCAAACTTTTCAGATAGCAACTTCATTTCGTTGAAGAACATTACCTTTGTTGCTAGAAAACAATTAGCATAATATTTCACAGACTCTGATTCATTTGAAGTCATTGTGTACACAGGTATACAAGGGAAACATTCTTGGTATAACTCTCGAACCTTTCCAAGAGAGATAAGATTTCTTCCACCAATCACTGTCCTGTCTGCGTTTACAAAGTCTTCCTCTGCATTTGCGGCAGTAAGAAACTCTGGATTATGCACTATATCCAACCATGAAAATTTATCCTGTAACATTTCTGTAGTTCCGATTGGAACAGTTGACTTAACAATGAAGACAGGAAAATCTCCATCAAACTCATCTGGGTCTAATGAAGAGAAAAAGTTTTCAATGATAGAAAGATTACACTCTCCGCCATTTTCATTTACCATAGGTGTTGGTAAACAAACAAAAACAAATTCTGTGTTAAGAGTTTCGTTTAGTGTGTGTGTACTGCGTTCTCTATCAACATCGTACACACGAACATCTGCAAAATCACCAAATCCTGTTGCGACTGCATTCCCAACAAACCCATTACCAATAACGCCAATACTTCTCATGATATAATCACTCCGTAATTTATTTCCAAAAACTGTAGATTCCTTTGTCTACCTCATATGTATCAAATCTTTGTTGAACTCTTTCTGGTTGTTCTTTTGCCCACTCCCACATTTCAATGAGGCCATCTTCTAAATTCATCGTCTCTGTATAGTCTAATACCTCCACAGACTTTTGATGTGTCGACCAAGCATGTTTAACTTCGTGTCTTTCCTCAAGATGTTTAATTTCACCACCACCCATAACACCAATCAAAATATTTGCGGCATCAATAATTGAGTGTTCGTTTATTCCACCAAGATTTATAATTTCCTTTGAAGCACGACTGTCTGTTGCCGCTTTCCAGAATGGTTCAAGGCAATCATCAATATAACTAAATGCCCTTGTTTGACTTCCATCTCCATATATTGTGATAGGATTACCGTTTAGGTGTTGGTACATCCAAATACCAAGTACATTTCGATATTTGTCCCAGATGTTTTGCTTTTTGCCATAAACATTGTGTGGCCTAATGATACACCAATCCAACCCATGTTGCTCTCCCGCAATCTGAATGTCCTTTTCACATGCCGCCTTTGCGACACCATATGAGTCAATTGGGTTGCAGTTAAGTTCTTCCGCAAACGGGGGATTGTTTTCCCCATAAACTGCCATACTTGAAGTGAACACCAATCTCTTCACATCGTGGTTGATGCAATTGTTTACAATGTTTGCTGTCGCAACTAGATTGTTTGTATAGTTGAATGTTCGAATGAACGGACTCAACCCCTCTGCGGCATATGCGGCGAAGTGATAAACATAATCAATGTCGTGTTTGGAGAAAACTTCATTTAGTTCTTTTCCCTCTACTTTAATCGGATAAAAGATTACATCCTCGTGTATGTTTTCAACATAACCACCACTTAAATCGTCTACACCTATTACCGTTGCATCTGGTTGATTTTCAACAATCCAGTCTGCTAAACGAGAACCGAGTAAACCTGCCACACCTGTAATTAAAATATTCATCAATAAGTGACCTTTTTCTTCTTATGCCTTATTTCAACTATATGTTCTTTATATGGTTTTATTTTATTATATGTAGTATCAGTTTTCCAACAAGCATAATTAAAACTTAATTGGTCACGATAACTATATTCATGAACCATTGACCACCACACATCATTTAACTTTTGTATTTTGTCTGTGTTCTTTCTTACTATTAAGTGACATGCTGACAATCCATTCTTTTCTGGATATCCATCTTCTTGAATGTGTTTCATTTCGGCATCTACAATTTCTGGTTTTTCATATTTAAGAACATCTCTTATTTCTTTTGCTTCGTCATAAAGACATGAACGATATGGATTGTTATGCAGTGCAATATCTTTATCTTGTAAGAACTTTTCGATGTAAAATTCTGGTGATTTGTTTATAAACATATTAGAATCAAAGTATATGGTGTAATCATAATCTGGAAGAACTATATGAGAATTGATTTTTGGATATCTAGAAGTCTTTCTTTCGTTCTCTACTATTTTGGGCAACTCTTTCATCTTCCATACGGAACTTTCAAAGGGGTTGTCAGTAAACATAAAAACATCAGCATCGCCCAAATATGAAGCATCATCTGGTTCTAAAGGTCTATCATAACCGCCTACATTTACAGAATATAATGCAATTTTCATCAATACACCCTTTCCCAATCAAACCGTAAAAACTTATTTGACCAGTTGCCTGTTCTTTTCTTTTCTTCGAACAGTCTTGTGTTAACTTCTCTTCTGCTTCTGTCTATTGTTGGGGTTTCTCCTGTTGAGTCAATTACCATTTCAATGTCATAACATTCCTTCACACCAACAACACCTCTTGCTCTCCAGAAAAATGCAGGGTCGTTTTGTCCGTAGTTTCCACAGAAGTCTTCGTCCCACCCCCCAATTTTCCAAAAATCTTTTACACGAATCATAAATTGGCCAGGTGCAATTTTATTTGGATTGCTTATTTTTGTTCCGTTGTGTCTGTAGAATTTAAAACATTCACCTGTCCTGTCTGTAAGTTCTATCATCTTTTTAACAGATTCTTCTGGTAACAAATGGTCCATGTCATGCTTAAACATCCAATCTGTTCCACACACCGTTGCACCCAAATTCACGGCGCCTGGTATATTACAATAAATGTCTTCCATTATTTTATAAACCACCAAATTGATATCTGGCGTGCCATCGATATAGTCTTTTGCTGATTGAGATGAACCATCATCTATAACCACAAACTGAATCTTCTCTTTAACTTCATTGCTGTATGACTGCCATAAGTCAATTTGTTTTTGTAGCATATCGCATTGGTTATAATAAGTTGTAATGAAGGACAAACTAGTCATACTAAAACTCTTAAGTCTGGACAAAAATAAATTGCTTTGTCTTTATACTTTTCAAAATTATTAACTCTTACACCATTTTCATTTACTATGTCATCATCGGTGTCTACTATAAACACCTCATCTTTTTCATAATTTTCTAACACCAGATTAAGATATTCTTTGCATCGATTAAAAGAACCATAGACAATTAAATCAAAGTATCTTTCTCTTATTTTATCTTCTATATTTTCCCTGTCAACAGAAATATCTGGTATGTTTCCAGAATATGTCATCCCGCCGCCACGCAGTTCGGACACCTTTACTTTCTTTTTTACTAAACCATTCTTATCTTTTTCGGAAAGGTTTGGGTCATTGGGGTCAATCCAAACTCGGTCATCGTTTGTTCCCCTGTAGGTATATCCTTCTTTGATACCCTCATATACCCACCAAAGTTTGTTTGAGTCTATTACTCCTTCTCCAACCACATTTCTAAATCCCTGAAACAAGTAGTCATTTAATTGGTCTGCTCTATCTCCAAGTGTAATGTATAATACATTTTTAACATCGGTCTTACCTGTAACCTCTAATGCAAACCTTGCCATGGCATCGGTTGTTAAATTTTCTTTGCAATACTCCAACAACCACTTGCAATCTTTTTCATATTCTTCTTTTGAAAAATTCTTCTGATAATATTTATCTCGTAATTCTTGGTATTTATTTTTTGGGTGGTGCATCAAACAATGCTCTGGACATTTATCAATATCCATGAACAGAGGAACACAACCATTCATAATTATTTCTTGATTTCTACCAGTGTCCCATTGACCCTTTTTCCAATTAAAACCAAAATAACTTTCCTGATAGTCTCTGTAATAATCATCAGCAGTTTTAAAAATATATGTTGACTCATCGCCTGGAATTACCGTTCCAAATAATTTTTTCTTTTCGGGAATTTTGTCCAAAACTAGTCTAGGAGGAACTACGATATTCAAAGGGTAGACAACGCCTTTTCCTACTTTTCTTTCTATGTCATCAATTCTTTCTTTTATGATTTCATTCATGACCAACTTCTCCATCCTTCATAATCTGTTTTCCCTAAATTTTTATTTCTAGAACCCTTGTTTGGTTTCCAAGGACCATAAACACAGACATCGCTTGCTTCACTTAATACAGATGCCCACCAAGAAAATGTACTATCTTTAAAAATTATCTTATCAAACGAACGAATAAAATTAAAATGGTCTATGAATGTATCCTTTAATGCTGATTCGTTTTTTATCATTCCTGCATTTTCTATGTGGCATATTGGGTCATATACTGACAATCCTTCTATAAGTTCATTCACATATTCAATTGCTTCTTTTTCGGGAACTAGGTTATGTCGTGGTTTAAATTTCCTATGAACATTAAAAGATTCTAACTCCTCATAGAGTTTAGAAACATCTTCTATGTTATGTGTCTCCCATTTATCAGCATCTGTTATTATGTGGAGTCTGTCAAAATCAAAAGTATCAATGACACCCATATATTTTTTTGAGTCAACATGATTCATGTGGTGTGTTTGTTGAGCGATTCTGTTACCCAATCTCAGATGTAATATCAAATCTTTGGTGTTGGTTTTCTCAACCTTTGGAAACCAAGACCTGACATCATCAATTCTGTCTTTGTATAAAGTATAATCTTCAAAATTATTTGAGATACCAAACACATTACGACTTTCTCCAACACTTCCGTCTTTTATGTTTTTAGGAATATTCAATTCGGGAATGGCATCATGTGATAGTTCATAACCATTTCTTTCTGCCAATATCCTAGAACCAGAATATTGAAACAGGTGATTACCAAACCCATCACTATATCGAACAGAAACAACTTTTTTCATATCTCTATATTTACCTCACACTTTTCTTTTAACCAAGATTTAATTTTACTCAACCACACCTTTGAAAGTGGGTCTTCGTTATATTTTCTATATCTAGATTCTGATAGGTGCGTAAGGATTACTTCGCCATTCATCTGTCCCTCGCATATTTTACCGTTGCCACCCTTTACTGGTGATTTTCGTCTTGCTTCATCAAGTTCAGAATCTAAAAATTGTAGTTCTCCGTCTTTCTGAAACAGATGAACACTGTGTATACATTTTCCACTATAACCGTGTTCTTGAATGAGAGGTAACATTTCACCACTGTCTAGATTTATGGTTGAACCTGCCTTAAGATTAAAGAATTTCGATTCTGTTTCTGAAACAGGAACATTTCTAACACCTCCCATATTTACGGTTGTGAAGGTCATGTTTAATTTTTTCATTACTTCGGTTTTAAACATACAGACCATTATCGTTGGAAAGTCTTCGTATCTGTTTCTGTTCTTTGGATATGTCAATCCTACGACTGAGCAGGTTTCGTTTAATTCATTTTTTAATTTTTCATCCCAGTTCTTGCACAGGAATGCGACATCGGCATCTACCCACATGCCATACTCAGTATCAAAATGATTAAACAAAGTGTCAAGAACTTCTCCATGATTTAAGGAGTTGCTTGTGTGTTCTGTTCTGTGTGGAGCATCCCCTACTCTATCTTTTACTTCTTGCACAACATCAATAAATTTAATTTTATTATGGAGACTGTTCATTTTATCTATCTGAATGTTGTCTCCGTTTAACCCAATAATAAACTCTAAGTCTTCTGGATTCTTTGCGGTAAGTAACATACTATTCATAGCAAAAGTTATATAACTTTCGCAATCGCCTTCATAAGAAAAACACGGAATTCCAACTTGAATTTTATCACTCATTTTCAAACTCTACATTTCTAAAATATAATTTACCACTGTCATCTTCAACATATACATTTGGGTATGGGTCTTCTCTGCACCTAATATAGTTATACAAATCTAAGACAGACATATTTTGCACATCTTTAATTGACAACTTACTACTATCAGGAGTCAGTCTTTTGTAGATATCCCCCTGTTCTTGTGTTTGTTTCGGTATATTCGGCCAGTCTAAAATAAATTTGGAAAACAATTCGATGGTTACTTTCGTCAAAGAATTAAATATATCTGGCATGTGACCCTCTAGGGACATATCCGTCTTATATAAGATAGGTCCTCCATCAATGTTTTCTGTTGCTTCAAATAATGTTGCTTTTGTTTTTGTTACGCCATCCACAATTTGATGTTGTATTGGACTTCCTCCTGCATATTGAGGTAAGTCTGATGGGTGCATTGCCGCTACAAATTTATTTTTCTTTAAAGTATCTGTATCAAATATCCAACTCCATCCTGCGGCCAGTATTATAGTATCTTCAACCCCATTTAAATTGTTGGGTTTTGTATAAACACCAAAAGAAACATCTGGAAATTTCTCAATCAACTTCCCAAAGGCAATCAACGCCCAACTTCTATAACCAACTAATGCTATTTTCATTTCTATTCCTCAAAGGGATGCTTTTTATACCACCAATGATTATGAGTCATCATGTATATTGATTTGTTTGTTGGAATTATGTCTTCTGGTTTATTGTTTCTCCAACAAAGGTGTGGGTTAAATCCTTCATTTACATAAACCGAAGCAGAAAAAATCTTTTCATTATATGCCTGATAATCAAACCCCATACCTTTGATTTCTTTCCAATTTTCTTCAATGTATGGTAAAGAGTTATATGCATAATTTAAATCTCGGTGTGGGGCAAGACCTTTGATATCAAAAATCTTGTTGAGGATATTATATTCTAATTCCAACACATTCATAGGATTTAATTTATTGATTGTTGCATACTCTAAAAAGTTGGTGTGAAGTCCAATTTCAAAACCATCCCTTTGTGCTTTTCTTAACATATTCAGAACAGGATAAGACAAAACATTATATTCGTTTGCAGTAACTCTTGCATAAATTGTAGACCGAACCCCACAGTTCTTTTCCACATCTAATTGGTTTTGTAAAGTCGAGGGTTGCCTGTCTAAATCATGCCTTAGTATAAAATGATTCAGGTTGGGACAACCTAACTCTAAAAACTCTGCAACCGTGACAAATTTATATTTGCTGTCCAATGCATTGTTGATTATGTCTTCATAATATTTTATTGAAAATTCATTGTTGCTTTTCATTCAAAACCCCAGAATCATAGTTCTCCATTTTCAGATATACTTTATTACCATCTATATTAACAAATGGTGCAGGGCAGTTTCCATAGGTGAGTGCTTTAATTTCTTGTAGCAATCCATCTGCATTATTCAAAAGAGACAGAGAAATTTCATGATTCAAGTCACTCCCCTTTGAGGAAAAATAATCATCGGATGGTTGACTATATTCCATATCTTGTTGGTTGATTATATTATTAAAATTTTTCTTCAACAAATTCAAACCGATATCATTTGCTTTGAAAAAGATATCCTCGGCCACATCAGACTTTTGAACCTCAAAGAAGTCTGTGTCAATTATTTTACCAGAGTCTAATTCTTTATCAATGAAATGCATGGTGCTTCCATGTAATTTTTCATTTTTTCTAATTGCCCATGTGGCACTGTGCCTTCCTCTATACTTCAATCTATATGAGTGATGAAAATTAATTATTCCCATCGGAACTTTTTCTATAGTTTCCTCATCAATTATATTCCAGTAACTAAGAGAAATTGCCAAGTCCGACTTTTCTATAACATCATCGAATGATTGAATTAATTGTGTTGGAATGTTATTCTGTTCTGCCCATTGTTTGTTGTTTGTATGCACTGCTACAATTTCATAACCCATCCCTTTTTGGTTATCAAACAACCAATTAACATAAGGCAAAAAATAATCTCTTTCGTTTAAAAGTATTCCAACTCTTTTCATAAAAGTTCCTCAAGAGACCGATAAATGTTACCTATGTCTTCTTCGTTTAACCACCAACCGCATGGCAACGATAATTGATTTTCATAGAAGTAGTCCGTTTGTGGCAAGTCTTCAAAACTGTCTTTAAAGCAAGTATAATAATGACAAGGAACATGAACCAAACCTGCACCGATACCCTGTTCATTTAAACTTCTAAGAATCTCATCTCGGTCTAGGGTTTCATCCAACAAAACCGTATAGACCCAATGAGAAGGATTGGAGTTTGTTGGAAATGACAGAGGTGTTATTTTGTCATTTGTAGAAAACCTATTGAAATATGTTTTTGCGTTTTCCCTGTGTTTATCTATTATGGTTTGCATGTGTTCAATCTGAGACAAACCCAAAGCGGCAGAAACATTATTCATGTAGAATTTATGTCCTGCTTCATCTATATCAACATTCCATCTCTGACCTTTCCATTCTCCCTTTTCGTCTTTGCATCCGTCCCTATCGAACCCGAACCATTTTAATTTCTTTGCTTTATGGTAATCGCTTTCATCCGAACAAACCAACAACCCACCATCACCACAGGTAATATGTTTTATTGCTTGAAAACTATAACAGGTAAAATCAGAGAAGTGACAGACATGCTTTCCCTCATAAGTGGCGCCAAAAGAGTGAGCGGCGTCTTGGATTAGTTTGATTCCATTTTTTCTACACAAATCGTGGAGTTCTTTTAACTCACAGGGTAGTCCTGCCCAATTTACACAGAGAACTGCTTTTGTCTTTTTGTTTATCTTCTTCTTAATATCTTCTAGGTTGACATTTCCTGTTTCACTCTTTATGTCTGCCCACACCAATTTACCACCAACATCATGAACAGGTGTAACCGATGCAACACATGTCATGGATGGTACTATGACTTCCAGACCCTCTTTGACTCCAGATAACCTTAGAGCGAGTGTTAAAGCACTGGTGCAACTATTGAGTGGCACAACTTTAGTATGGTCTAGATAGGTTTCCATCTCTGTTGTAAATCGTGCTACCTCTTTGCCTTCATTTAAGAATCCGCTTTCAAGAACTTGTCTAACATTTGTCAGTGCTGTTTCAACATCAACATGAACTTTAAAAATTGGGTAATTATATTTCATTTAACCTCTCTTATATTCTTTAATGTTTCTGCCGATAAATTCTTCTGCATCCCTTTCAAGGAGGGACAACCCCATAAGATATTCTTTTAACTCTTCCTTCGTCATAACATCCTGTTCACTACTATATTCAAATATGGTTTCACTAAGTTGTGTAGTATATGATGGTTTTAAAACATAGTGACTCTCAATATCTACTGCTCTTGATGATTCTGACTCCGAAACTAATGCTTCGTGTAACTTTTCTCCTGGTCGTATTCCTGTATAGATTATCTTCTTATCATACATCTCTGCATATATTTCTGCCAAATCCATTATTCTCATAGATTTTAGTTTTGGAATCCATGTTTCTCCGCTTTGTGATTTTTCTAGTGTAGTCACAATCAAATCAACACTGTCATCCAAAGTCATTAAAAACCTTGTCATAGACGGATGAGTTACGGTCAAAGAATCTCTTGTTTTCACCTGATGATTGAACAGAGGAATAATACTTCCTCTAGAGTCTAAAACATTTCCATAACGAACAGCAATAAACTTAACATTGTTATTGTGTTCACCCTTTGAACGAACGGTTACTAATCTTTCAGAGACAGACTTACACATTCCATAAACATTTACTGGGGAACATGCTTTATCTGTACTTACCATCAAAACAGATTCCAAATCAGTGAGTCTGTTTATGTTCTCCTCTACCGCACTCACAATATTATGAATGCCAAGAATATTTGTTTGTACACTTTCAAAGGGAGACAATTCGCATGTGTCTACCTGCTTTAATGCAGATGCAATGATTACAATGTTTGGGTTAAACTGAAAAAGTATTTCCTTGACCCTATGAATGTCCCGAATGTCTCCGACACTGAAGGATAGGTTTTCAGAATTAAAATCGTTCTTGATTGTCCAGTGTTTTGCCTCATCTCTGGAAAAAACCAAAACATCATTTTCTCCGTGGAGTCTTTTAATTAGAGTCTGACCTAAAGAACCAGACCCCCCAAAAATTAAAATTTTCTTATTCTTCATAATGAAACAACTCTCCATATATGTTTTTCACTTGGTCTATCACTTCTTTAGTTTCTTTGATGATTATATTATATCCCATTTTCGCCAACCGCACAGCAAATTCTAGTTGTTGAGACTCTTCAATACTGGCACACCCCTTTTTAAAAGTAACATCTGTTATTGTAATTGGGGTTTCTATTGGACGATTGACTATGAAATTATCCAGTTGGTGTAGTAGGTGTTCTTTATTTGACTTATCACATGCTTTGTTCATGTGTGCATCAATTCCAACTGAGTCTGCACACCTGATAAAGGCACGATTGTCTCTTGGAAAACAAGGTCCACCATAACCAAATCCATACTTAAAATATTGATTACCAATTCTATCATCAGAACCTATCGCATTTAAAACTTTATCTGGGTTTGCTCCCAACCGAATGGCGACATCACCGATTGTGTTTGCCATGGAAATTTTTGCAGTCAGTGAACAATTAAGTCCAACCTTTGTAAGTTCTGCACTTGTTCTATCCATTCTATGTAAACTATAAGTTGATTTACACATCTTAGAATAAATCGATGCAATTAAATCTCCTGCTTCAGAATTTTCCTCACCAATAATTACAATCTTGGGGTATAATTGGTCGTTAACTATCTGTCCTTGTGCTATTGTTTCTGGATTGAAACTTACGATGTAATTGTACTCTCTCAACCTTTCTGCCACGGTATCTGAATAACCTGGCTGAACATTACTGCATATAACTACATGCTTTGGGTGTTCCTGTTTTCCCAATTGTTTTAAGTCAAATATTAAACTTTCAATTTGACTGTGATTGTACTTTCCATCTTCATTGGATTCTGTTCTCAAAACTACGAAAAGCAAATCAGAATTCGATACCGTGTACTGTATAGAGTTTACTGCTTTAAAATTTTTGTAGTTTTGAATTAGTTCATTTACACCAACCTCTGATGATGTAAAAGACCTGTCATTAATTGAATCTATATATCCGTCATCCCTTATATCATAACCAATTACATTAAATCCTGCTCTTTCTAAGTTTAGAGCAAAACACAACCCAATTCTACCGATTCCAATTACGGCAATATTTTGTTCAGAATTCATAATTAAAACACTCCAAGTCCTCTTTATACATCGATTCTATAATTTCTATGGCTTCATCATCATAATATTCTCTATAATCAGATTTTCTTTTTGATGGGTTTTCATGAATGCCTTTTAGGTTATTATCACATCCAATTGTATCACATATTTTTTGAAAGTCATCATTTAAATGTTCAAATTTACCCACAAAATCAACTAAAATTTTATCATTTGAAGCATCTGATAAAAACCTCTTTTGTGTTTCAAAGGTTGCCCGCCAGTTAAACCTTGGGTCGTACCAACAACCCTCCGTCTTCAATGACTTAACCCAAGAGGAAAATCCTTTTTTGTTATTAGAAAATCTCTTAAATAAAAGGTCTTGTGGTGAATTTCTATCTTCTCTTTGGTGATATGAGAATCTAGAAACACAAGCATCGAAAGGATTTCTTACGAAAGAAAATGAATAACATTCACTTAGGGGCGGCGAGTTTAAAACAGCAACCACATCGGCGTGGTGCTTCTTTCCTTTCCTTTTATATTTTTCTCGGAGTGACTCTGCATACTCCCAAAATCTCGGAGGTTGGTGTTTATTTGGCGAAACCTTAATAACCCATTCCTGTTTTGGAATGTCGAAGTATTTTACTAGTTTCCACCTGTATCCTACGCTCTCCAACGCAACCCTTATACTATGGCCTGCCGTCTTTTGTGTGTGAATAAATACTATTGGTTTTAAATCTTCATTGATTGATATTGGCATGAACTATTTCCTTTTCCAAAATGTCCACTTCCACAAAGAATCTAAAACAACATCATGAGTTTTGTTTAGTTTTTCTTTGATTGCCTCGTATTTAACATATGCATCGGGAACAAAACTATGAAACTGAACATGAAGATTTTCTACCTTCTTAATATCTCCTGATTCAATTAAAGATGAAAGTATCTCATATTCAGAACCTTCTGTGTTTATTTTCATCAAATCTATCGAATCATATTTTTGCATTTCATCTACAACATTAACCATCTTAATGTTTGTCGTGGGCAAATCCTTTAAATCTTTACTTGGGTTTCCCTTGTGTGATGGATTATTGATTCTGTCATATTTTTCTAAAGTAGTTCCTTCACCACCCACAACAATGGTTTCAGTTCCATCATTTTCACCAAGAGCAAAACGATTTACATGTATCTTTGGATTGTTTACACTATCTATTGCATCGCAAAATTCTTCAATGGGTTCGTATGCATACACATCACAATTATACTTTTCTTGAATTTTAAATGCAAACTCTCCTTTGTATGAACCCAAATCTAAAACACAACTATCTGAGGTTAGGTAATCACAAATATATCGTGAATTTTCATAATGAGAATTCCAAGGTCCTGCCTGTGGTATCGATGTTTCTGTCATACTATGACTACCTTTCCTTTGCATTCATTTAACCACCAACCAACTTCTACAAAAGTACTTAAGTAAGAACCAAGTATTGTTGGATTCATTCCGAGTAGATACATTTCAATAATCGCATCCTGTGATGCTTCAAGTGTTGACATGTATGATGTGCCGGGACTGTAGTTTCCATCTCCTCGTTTTGGATAATCGAAAACTCTGTGTGGATATCTTTCTTTAAGAACATCAATACAATGTTGATGGTCGGCACATACGAAAAATTTCTTATCAGTCATCTCATCCATGTATTTGAAGTAGTTGTTGAAGTCAAACAAGCACTGTCTTCTTGGGTCATCTGCCCAAGACCTCATGTGAACAGAAACTGTATTCTCATCAAAATTTTCAGAAGAAAACTCCTCAAGTTGGTTGCGAATGTATTCTGCGGGTACAAGTTTCTTTGCTTGTTGTATGTAAGATTCCCTAACCTTCTCTGGAATTCTTTCATATTCGTGGTCGATATTCTGACCATTATTAACTTCAATCTTCTTTCTTAGTTTACCATTTTCAAATTTCTTATCTGGATGTTCTTGTGCAAAACCTTCTGGTATACCATCTGATTCTAGAACTAATAGTCGTTCACTAAAGCGAGTGTCTGCTCCCTCTGGTACACTGTCAACTTCCCAGTCACCATCGAATAGTTGACTGAAATCACATGTGGTAAATCGATTTCTCGGCCATAACAACTTAACATCATCATCAAGTCTCATGCAACTCAAAAGACATTTAATACGATTACCAAGTCCAGAATCAATTGTGGATACTATCATTTAACAACTCCTAAAATGTTGCCAGTCTTTTAGTTTCATGTGTTCAACAAAACATTGTTCTGCAATGAAACTTCTCATACCTAAAGGCCAACAACGGTCATGTATTTCTATTTCCTGCCCATTCCAAGAACACCACTGTTCAGGACTAAATAAATTTTCATCAATCCAAAACTTCTTTACCATCGTTCTTGTAAACCCATAAAAGAAACCATTCAACGCATATCCCTGTCTACCATCCCAAGGGTCGTTTGTGGTTTCTATTAGTTTCGTTCCTGCCTCATCTCTTCTTTGATGGTGTGTTGAAACACCTTCATCGTTAGATACAGGTCCATATATTGAAACATTCTTGTATTTGTGATTCCATATTGCACTTACGAAATCATTTATTGATTCATTAATAATCAAATCTTCGTTGGTGTTGAATATCACATCACATTTATGTTTTACTGCTTCTCGTATTCCAAGATTCCATGCATGTGTTAGTCCACCAATTGACTGGTCTTTTACATAATGATAATGAAAGTTGGAAGGTAATTTACTTTCATCTAGCATGTTTTCGGATTGATTGTCTATAATAAAAACCTCAAATGGATACTTACAAGAATTCTGCACAGACACCAAGTACTCCTTAAGAAGTTCTCTTCCATTTGGTCGTATTTTCTCACTGTAATGATTAGTTACAGAAAAACCAACTTTAACTTGTGGCAGAGTTTGTTCCATACTGAACGGTTTCCTGTGTTTCATGGTCAATTAAAGTCAAGCAATTCCGATTACCAGTTCTGTAGGAAGAAATTGCTCCACCAAGTTTTGCAAATTGTGTGTTTGATTGTCCTACGATATAATCACAGGATGCCAGAAGTTCTATAATTTTAATTCCTGTCATAGTTTCTTCTTTTCGAAGTTCTGGATTTTCAGAAACCAATTTCCAATTTGCATTGTCATACCTTTTCTCTAAGTCATCCTGAATAAACTCAAAGTCTTTATACTTTTCTTGAAGTTCAAAGAAAGGTTCAGATGAATCACTTGTGACAAAGACCTTTTTGATTCCAGTTTCGTCACTTATTCTCTGTACCTCTCTCATGTAACTCTCAAGTAAAACATATTGGTTTTGACCTGTTTCTATTCCTTTATCTCCTCTTCGAACATGAAGGCCAATGACGGGGTTTTGCCAATTCAAATCTTTCTTTACCAAGTCATATTTTTCAACATACTCAGAAAGCGGTTTGAATTGAGATAGTATCAATCCAGAAAAGTACAGATATCCATTCTCTTCATTTTCGTACAATGGGTCACACCAACACTGACACTCATCTTTTTGTGGTGAGTTCCAGTACTCATTAAAATCAAAATAACAAACTTTTGCCGATTGATTTAGATTGTATGAGAATCTATGCACATCTTGATATGTGTTTAAAATTTCTTTCAGTGTGTATTTACATGTTGGTTCATAGCATTCGTCATACAATGAACCCGCATCTCTGAAAAGAATGGTTCTATCATACTTCTGTCCAATTTGATATGCTAACTTTCTTCTTGCAACCATAGCACCAAACCCGCCAGGTTCAATATCTGCAATCAAAAACTTTGCATCTTTGTGGTGTGTTTCAAATTGTCTTTGGTGTATTTGTTCTTCAATCGTCAGTTGGGACACAGGCATTAATTAAATCTCTCCAATATTTGAACCATAATTTATCCATATTATACACTTGATTGTTGTAATTGTCCAACATCTCTTTGTATTTATTATCAATATTTTCTTTCGTAACTTCAGTCCAATCATCTACAAACCATATAGGCATATCGTAAAACTCTTCCATAGACTTATGCTTCTTTACTATTGGGAAAGATTTTAAGATGAGAGTTTGCCAAATTCTATGGCAATCATAACCTGTTCCAAATGGACAAACATTAAACTTATGCTTTCTTATTTCTCTGTAGTAATTTTTCAGGAAGTCTGTATGTCTTCGGTCTTCGTTTGTGTAATGTCGATATGTTGAAAATTCTTGTTCTTTGAAATATTCTAAACACGACATACGCTCTTTCTTGTTGGTGTGTGGTTGAAAACTTATCAACACATCAGAAGAACCTTCGTCTATTATTTCGATATTTACTACCTCAAAGTGACTAGGAATTGCTTGTGGATTATCATCGAATCTCCAATTTTTGTTGTCGATTCCTAATGGTATTGTTTGAATTCTTTCATCACCAGTTGTGTTATTCACCGCAAACCATTTTATTAGATTGTCTGGTAGTCGTTCTTCATACCTTTGATTGATTGTAATATCACTTCTTCCAGAAATTAAGATATATGGGTTTTTAATTCTTGGCGCAAACTGTTCAAAGAATATGTCCAACAATTCACCAACCACATAAATTTTGTCTCCACTTTCAACTTGTTCTGGAAACAACCCACCCATTGCCTTAACATATTCGGTATCGTTAGGAAGCATTAGGGCATGTTGACACATTGTCCTAAATGTATAGGATGTTATATATGGGTCGCTTGATACTTTATCACGAAGTGCTTTCACATAATTCATCTTGTTGTATTGCCTTTTTTATATTCTTTGCAAATCCAAGAGGAGACAAATATTCTTTCCATAATTCTCTGTTTGCCTTTTGAATTTCTAATAAACTCTCTGTCGAATGGTTGTTGAAAAACCTTCTCACATAATGGTTAATTGAATTCCAGTCTTTGTGGGGAACTCGTACACAATGTTTATCCCAATCAATTACCGACTCAAAAGGTAAAACCATATCGGTGTCTACATGAATTGGTATTCTCCCCATTGAAAGAACTTCATTAAATCTCATAGAGAAGTTTCCAGAACCCCGTGTGCAAAGTGTGAATAAATTTCTTTCTATGTTATTGTAATGGTCACGGACGGCAACATCTTTTGGAACTCCATTTGCCCAAAAATACTTTCTAATAATATAGTCTGTCTCGATATTTTCATCTTCTTCTAAAACATAGAGAGTTGCTTGACGAATATTGTGTTCTTTTGTACCAAAGAAACCACAAAAACCAACAGTTGGTTTTGCAGTTTTGTCCAGATATACATCATTAAATCTGTCACATCTAAATGGTGGGAGTGCGTATTCGTGTGGTTTTCTTTCATTGCCATACATTGAAGTTCTTAAGATTATACCATCCTCTGGTTGAAGTGGAAGGTCGCCGGGATAATCATCTTCGAATAGTTGTAACACCTTTTTACCATGTTGTCTGGCAAGGTCAATATATGGATTTCCTGCATCTATATCTTTCCACATATTAAAGGGGTCTGCTACAGTTGGCCAATGTGGCCACTTAAAGGGAAGATAAACAAAATCACAGTCTTCAACTGAAGTAAGTTCAATGTAATCTTTACCTTTCTCTATCAACTCTTCAAACCGATTAACTTC
>CEOH01011570.1_pt1 | contig 19053 bp, 17 predicted proteins | sample 530311 | NCBI WGS metagenome assembly CEOH01 (sample SAMEA2619923, study PRJEB7988) | marine metagenome | biome: marine biome (ENVO:00000447); feature: deep chlorophyll maximum layer (ENVO:xxxxxxxx); material: "saline water (ENVO:00002010), including plankton (ENVO:xxxxxxxx)" | depth 60 m
TCAAAGTGCATCTAGCGGAACTGGTGGACGCACTGATATACCTCGGAAGCGCAACGCTCCTAGTCGGAAAACTAAAAGCAAACCTGACGCGACAGGGTAAAACCGATTTCATAGACGACTGATTGCAAAATAAATGCAAATAAATTCGCTTTTATTAAAAAAAAGACTTGCAGGGACTTGTCAGATGCGTTAAAATTAACTTGTTCTTAACAAAGACCAAGGAGACAGAAATGAAAAATGCAGACGCATACATCGAGTTGAAACAGGAAGCAGAGAAGTTAGAAAAAAAGTTGGCTGAGCTGAAGGCCAAGCTTGGCGAGGGAGTTCATCGCGGAGACAAAGGAATCGTCACCATCAAACTCCAGAAAACAGACCGGATTGATTACAAGGGCATCGTAAACAGTCTGAAGCTTTCGCCGCAAAAAATCAGGGCGTGGACCAAAAGCCAAGAATTTTTGAGAGCGACGTTCAAGGCCATTTAACTGACGGGAGGGCTTCGGCCCTCCCCTAACCAACCAAGGAGACGAACATGAGCAAAGCAAAAAGAAAAAGATTTGTGAAGGTTGCAGAATTGCGGGTCAATCGCGTTCTCGGATATTTCAGATTGATCGGGAACCTATCCAACAAAAACAACTACTCCTATACAGATGACGATGTTTTGAAGATACGCACTGCTCTGCAATTTAAGCTCGATGAAACAATGGAGAGATTGGAAGGCCGAGTGCAGAAAACTGAAACTTTTAAACTTGAAGGAGATGATGATGAAATTGCATGACCTTGATGACAAAACGAAAGCGATGGTGCTGAAAGACAACCCCACCGTGGCAATGGAGTTGAAAGAAGAAGAGCGCAAGAAACGCCAAGCTACTCGGTTCAACGCAGATGACGAGCGTACCTACGCGATCATGATGTTGAATGTCGTAGCGAAGCTCACCAAAAGTCAGCGGGCAAGAGTGCTACGACGAGCTTGCAAGATGAATGAAAATTAACCAGAACGGGGGGGCTTCGACCCCCCATAAACCAAATAAAATATTTTCAATAAAACGCTTGCCAAGACAAGTCGGATAGATTACTATTAGTTTTCACTTAGACAACAACGACCAAACGGAGACGACTAACGATGAATAAAGATTCCCGATTCGGCTTAACGCCCGAGGAAACCAAAGGCTTGCTACTGTCGGTGGGGCAACGAGGTATGCGAACGCTATCACCCGTTGAAGTCGGAAGGCTTTTTGAAAAAATGAGAAAAAACGGCGCCAGTAAAAAGGATTGTGCAAGACTTGTTCACCTCGAGGGAGAGGACATGATTGACAAGTATTGCCGCTTGAAAAATCTTCCAGAAGATTTAGTTCAGGATGTGGGTTTTAGGGAACAAAATAGCAAGCTCGTCTTTTCAGTCGCAACTGAAATTGCACGCCTAGCGAACAAGAAGCGCTTCCCACAATTAGACAATGAAAGGGAGATGCAAGAGCTCGTATCGCTAGGGTTAGCTGGACATTTAACCGGACCAAAGACCCGTGAAATCTTGCAGCTAAGACAAAAAAATTTCCATCAAAGCCTTCAAGAATCGGTAGAACAAGTTTTTAAATCACGAAAGAAATCTATGGAACGCCGCATTGCTGTGGGACAAATAATGGGCCAAGCATTACGAGAATCGTTAAAGGAGCTGACACAACTAGAGCGAGACAAACGAGGTGCCATCGCACTTCGGAACTTAAACATTCTCAACTTGTCGGGGGTTTCCGTTGGCACGAAAAAGTTCACATTGATCGCCGATGGAGCTGCTATCCAGACAATTGACAGATTACCTGAGAACTTCGAGACCATTTTTTCAGAACAACTGAACGGAGACGACTAACATGGCTAAATCAGCAAAAGAAACTTACGAAGAAATCACCAATACCATTCTAGCCCACATGGAAGAGGCTCAAGAAAAGGGAACGCAGTTTACGTTGCCCTTCGCGCAAGCTGGCGGGTTAGCGGTAAACGCTGAGACCAAAAAACCGTATCAGGGGATCAACCAGTTAATCTTGGGACTGCACGGCCAACGCTACTACGGAACTTACAGAACTTGGCAACGTCTTGACGCGCAAGTACGCAAGGATGAGAAAGGGATAGTCATAACGAAATTCGATATGATTAAAGAAAAGAATCCAGAAGATCCGGCGAACCCGCAGTATTTTCCTTTGCTGAAACGTCATGTGGTTTTCGGCGCGGACCAAGTGGACGGCTGGGATGCTCCGGCGGAAGAAACCGATAGCGTAGCTACCGAGCAGGAAGTCAACGAGAATGTAGAAAGCTGGGTTGCAGACACCAAGGCGGACATCTGCCATAGCCCATCTGCGAGAGCTTACTATCAGCCAAGCTTGGATGCTATCCATATGCCAAACAGAGAGTTGTTTCGCGCCACAGCTACATCGAGCGCGACAGAGACTTACTACTCGACTCTACTGCACGAGCTAACCCACTGGACTGGTTCTGCGAAGCGATTGAACAGACTCAAGGATAGTCGCTTTGGGGACAAGGATTATGCGCTGGAGGAGTTAGTAGCAGAGTTAGGCGCGGCGTATCTATGTGCAGGTCTGGGTGTTTCGGTTGCTGTTAGAGAGGACCACGCCCATTACCTCAATAGCTGGATCAAAGCCTTGAAGAATGACAAGAAGGCTATCTTCAAAGCGGCGAGCGCGGCCCAGAAAGCCGTTAACTGGCTAAACGATGCTGTGGACAACGAAAGGAAAGAGGAGGCCGCATAGCGGCTCCTTGGAGGCAATAATGAGAGATACATTGAAAATATTATGCAAGAAGCTCGACGCAGAACGACCAGAGGATGTATTGCCGGAAGACGAGCAGGATCTTTTAGAGGCGTATCTGTACGAGAACGGGTGGCTGGCAGTCATCCCTGACGAGCGAGAGCATGAAACAGGCAAAGATTATGATGCTCGTGTAGATCAGCACAGGGAGGCCGCAGAGCGTTTGTTTTGCGAGGCTATGGCGGAAGGTACGAAAGAGTCCGCTATTCGCTATGTGGAGTTTCTCAGGGCTACTGTGATGGAGAATTACACGCAGAAGCTAGAGTATTATCTGGACGGCGCTAACAATTATAAGTTTCTTACGGAAAGCTGGTTCGAGTCCGCGAATGTGTTATGGGAAAAGGAGCAATTATAAGTGTCTGTCATGTTTGTCATAGAGTATGACATACGCAAGTGATTGTTAATAAAGGAAATAAAAAAGTTGTGACAAACGTTGTGACATAAGATCCAATATGTTATGGAACAAAAAACAATAAAGGGGAGTGGGACTCCACCGAGGGAAGCGACATTGAGATAATTGCAGTTATCTGATGCGGTGCACTTCACCTCAAAAACTGTGTACGACCACGCAGTATTTACCTGACCTCCTGTGCGTTGCGGCCCTTATAATTTCATGCGTAACGCGAAAGCAGGCAACACCTCCTCCACTCTTAAATAGTCGGGGGTGAAAGGTCAGGAGGTCGATATTTTCGACCCATTGATTTACAATGCCAGAAGCGTTCATTCCGAGAGGGCAAAATGGCTAAAAAATCAAGGGTTAAGCGCATTGGCAGGCCAACAAAAGAGCTAGATCCAAATGTCGTATATCGTCTGTGCTTGCTGGGACTATCTCAACAAGAACTTGCAGATACGCTGGGAATCTCACTAGCTACTGTAAAGAACAAGCGTAACCCAGACCATCCATCACACGATCCAGAGTTTTTAGCCGCATGGACGCGAGGCACAACCGACGCTGATAGCCGAGTAGCCCTGAGTATGTATGAGCAGGCGCTATCCGGCAATGTGACTGCTGGTATGTTCATTCTGAAAAACAAACGGGCCGCGAACTGGCAGGAGAAACAGCACATAGAGCATAGCTCCGAGACCCTGAGCGATTTAATCGGGAAACTAGAGGATAGTTACTACGAGCAGGAAGAAGAGTTAAATGGCAAAGAAACAAGCCATCAACACTGATGCGTTAGAGCGGCTCAAGGTCTGGCGTGAACACCCAGACATATTCGTACAAGACCTGTTCAAATGTCATATCGAGGAGTGGCAACGAGAAGCGCTGAAGAACATAGCGGCTCACGATAAGGTAAGTATCCGGTCTGGTCACGGAGTCGGTAAGAGCGCCCTGTTAAGCTGGGTAATATTATGGTTTATCTCTACCCGCTCGGATGCCAGAGTACCGTGTACCGCGCCATCGAGCCATCAGCTATCAGACGTGCTGTGGGCCGAGCTATTGAAATGGCTGAGAAAAGCGCCAGACTGGTATCAGTCACAGTTTGAAATGTCCGCAGACAGGGTGAGGATGGGTTCTAGCTATGCTGTGGCCCGTACAAGCAGGAAAGAACAGCCCGAAGCATTGCAGGGGTTCCACGCAGAAAATTTACTCTTTGTCATAGACGAAGCCTCTGGAGTGCCGAACTCGATCTTCGATGTTAGTTCGTCCTCATTAAGCACAGAGGGCGCGAAGATTATTATGACGGGCAACCCTACTAGGGTGGCTGGCTACTTCTATGACTCGCACCACAAGATGCGGAACCGATGGGAAACAATGGTGGTGTCATGCAAGGATAGCACTCAGGTATCCGAGACTTACATCGAGGATATGCTGGCGCGATGCGGCAACGACACAGACGCAGACCTTTACAGGGTGCGTGTTCTGGGGGAGTTTCCTAAGAGCGAGTCTAACGGCGTTATTCCGCTCGACCTAGTGATAGCGGCTTATGATAGACCTGTTGAGCAGATCAAGACAGTAATGCCCGTCTGGGGCTTGGACGTAGCCAGATTCGGCACTAACAAGACAGCCTTAGTAAAACGTCACGCAAATATCGTAAAGTCCGTAGAGACGATTACAAACAGGGATACGATGTATGTCGCAGGCTGGGTGATGCAACAGTATGAGGACGCGAACAGCGACGAGAGGCCAGCCGTGATTAACATTGATAGCATCGGCGTGGGGGCTGGGGTAGTAGACAGGATGAGAGAGCTAGATGTTCCTGTGCAGGGAATCAATGTAGGCGAACAGCCGTCCGGCAAGGACCGCTATGCAAACCTGAGAGCAGAGCTATGGTGGAGGGCTAGGGAATGGCTAGAGCAACGGGACACACGGGTAGAGAGCGAGGATCTAGGCGCTGAACTAACCGAGGTCCAGTTTAAAATTACCTCCACGGGGAAAATACAGATCGAATCAAAAGATGATATGCTAAAGCGCGGTGTTACTTCACCGGACATCGCAGACGCTTTTGTGCTGACATTTGCTGGCGCAGAGCGCAGACGGGGGCTAGGCAGGTACGCCGTTAAAGAACGCAAACAAAGAGCAGGATGGGCGGCATGAGCGTATTAGACGTACTTGGAGGGCAAATAGGGGAAGGTGTGTTAGCGCCACCGCAGAGAATAGGGGAGCCGACTCCTACAAGAAATGTGTTAGGGATTAATCACCCGCTGGCGGAGTCGCATCTGTTGCCGCGCTCGATTGTAGCAATGCTTCCCCTTGGAGGCGCAACGTCCGGCTTCACGCAAGAAGCAATCGCAACATTAGGCCAACCAGAAGAAACGGTTTTTAGTATTCCGCCTTCCCGCTACGGCACACGCGATCCTCGCTATTTTCCATTGCCAGACGGCGCAGATATAACAAGCCATGACCTAGCACGATTCGAGTTAGGCTTAGATGCGCTAGATGCCGCGCCTTTTGTTGGCGCTTTAGGGGGCTTGGCTAGTGTGGCTATTCCATTCTTAGGTAGACAGCCGTTGCTGTCTGGGAGTAGCGGCGGGATTCCTTCGCCTAGCGCTCAAAGAGGAGCAATAGGATCAGATATAAACGCTCGAAAGGTAGAACCAGCGGTTCAAGTATCGAGCGAGGCATTGCCATCTACAGGCTTGATAGAGGGCAGGATGATCAAGCGAATGCCGATTGACATACAGGACGAGTACGAGAGGCAGGTGCAGGAGATAATCGGCCCATCGCTATACGACAAGCTAGGGCTAACGGTTGTTGATGAGGCAATAGCGCCATCGAAGTACGACGGACATCAGGGAAGGTCATTACAAACGATGTTGATGCCAGAGACAGAGGTCAACGAAGCAGGCGACCTTGTTTTAACGCCAGATTATAAGAAAAAACTATTAGAACTAACGGCGGCGCGAGGGTTTATACAAGACCAAGACGCTGTAACTATGAACTTTGCTGTTCCCTTGAGGTCTTCAGAGGACGTAGGTGTCGGCTATATATCGTATGGTCGGGTTATTACCGACGATGAAATGCGCTTTTTCGACGAAATGTTAGATGAGTTAGGCGCAAAAGATGATACAATAGCGCGGGTCACTACACCGAAAGGCATTAAGTTTCTGAACCTTGGAATGGATAGCGAGGAGTTCCAAGACTTGATGCAATCGGTGCATACAAAATCGGGACAAAAGATAGATTTATTCAAGAATGACTTAGGCGAGGAGATGGACTATGGCTATATCGGAGGATCGGACTGGCGCGGCGGGCAAGAAGCCTACCAAAAGATCGGGGCTGAGATGGGGGACGCAGGAGATGGCAAACGAGGCCAACCTTGGTGGAGTGCAGATGACGAGTTCATTTCGCTCAAGGAACGCATCCTCGAACACAGAAGGCAATTCATCAAGGACAACCCGCTCCCAGAAAAAACAATAAGGGAGATAGCGGACGAAAGCGATGCCTATTACCAAAGAGAAGGTCTAACTCTTGGACTAAAGGACCACTCCGACGAGGCTATGGATGTCTTGGCAAGCCGTATGTTTGACGAGGCATTAGGCGTTCTTCGCGGCGGAGACAGGACAGGCAGAGGCTGGTATACGAGCAGGTATGACCAAGCATTAGGTGAGCTTGCCGTAAAAATACCGGAGCTAGACCTAGAGACCAAGACCCAGAAAGACCTGTACACTACGCTGACAGGGATATTTTCTGACGGCACGGCCATCCAGCCCAACACAGAGCTTGCGGTTAATCAGTACAGGGATTTTCTACGCACAGGCAAAGTCAATGCGATGACTCCCACAGCGGGCGGTGAGCGAAACAAATCATTTCGCAATAACCTCGACAAGCTACAGGACTTAATAGACGACAAAGGTCTAGAAGGGGCTATGGAGTTTCTGGACGGGTTCAGCACAACCAGAGACCTACAGAAACTAACGAATCGCAAGATCGGTTACTTGCAAGACCAGCGGTTGCCCAACTCCGTCATCTTTGGCGACAAAGTGGGCGTATTCATGGCTAACCTAAAAGGACACCCAGACTATCTGACAATGGATAGGTGGTGGAATCGCACGGTGCATCGTTTGCGCGGGCATATGGGGGATGAGCCAAGTGAAAAAGGACTCGAACGGTTTAGGGCATTACTCGGCAGAGAAAAAGAAGCGGAGTTAATGCGAAAGGCGGGGCATGGGCCGCAGTACACCCCAGCGGCTCGAAGGAAGACATTGACCAAAGAAGCACGGCGGCTATCGAAGCAATACCAGAAAAAAGATTATAAAGACGGAACCCCTCTAGAAGTAGCGGCTAACACTATCTTTAAGGCCGAGACGGGTTTACGAGATGTTGCGAAAAGCGGCGGAGAGAAGAAATTTCAATTAGACCTAGCGCGAAAAGTAGCAGAGCGTTTTAGACAAGACACAGAATATTCAGATATGACGGCGGCGGATTTACAGGCCATTATGTGGTTTGCAGAGAAGCGGCGCATGAAAGAGTTTGGAAGCAGGGATGTGAGAGGCTCAGAGGAGCTAGACTTTATGGATGCGGTGAAGAGATTGCCCCCAAACGTGCTAGACCCCTCTTTGAAAAATACCCCTGAACCAAGCCCATTAAGCCCATAGCCGTGAATATATTACAGCCTCCAGTAAGAGTAGAGCAGACACCGAGAACGTGGCTAGACCCAGTGAGGGAGGTCGCGACAGGTGTGCTTGACCCTGATTACTGGCGCGGCATGGTAGATAACCGTGACGTATACCTACAGGACATCAGGCGCGGGCTGCATCGCGGTATTCCATCGGCGCTGGCCGGAACTGCGGGAGACATTCAGCAAGCGGCGCAACAATCTAATTTAGGGCTGGGAGCACAAGCCCTGTTGTCTTTGACAGGAAACACGCCACTGTTTGGTGTAGTAGGCCCGCCGTTAATGACGAGAGATGAGGCGGCGGATCGGTTTGTAGACATGGGATGGATTCCGCAAGCGACAGGTAGAACCGGAGAGAGGATAGCAGAGGGCGCTTTGTCGGATTTGCTGTTAGGCACAGGGATAGACGGAAGGCGTTATATTGCCAGAGGCGCGGGCGACATATTGAGCGCTGGTAAAAGAGCCGGAACTAGCGCATTAGATACGCTAGGAGAGCTTCAGTGGCTAGAGGGAGGCGGCAACCCATTGCGGGTGCCGTCATCGCAACGAGGCGCAATAGGGGAAGATATAAACGCTCCGAGGTTTCAATTTGGTGAACCCGACGAAATGGGTTTTAGGTTAGTGTCCGAAGACGTAGTAAGTATGCCGTCTTTCCCCAGAAAAGGAACGGCGGAGCAAATGCGGGCGGCGCTAGGACAAGGCAGGAAAGGAGGGCTTCATCCTAAAGTCAGCGCAGAAATAGGTGGCCGAAGATTGGTGAGAGAGGAGCTGGAAAATCTAGGTGTTATGAAGTTTCTGGATCAACAAGAAGCCGCAGGTCAGCCCGTTACTCAGGAAGATTTATTAGCAGTCATACAAGCAAATAAATACAAGTATGAATTAGATGAAAATGTCTTAGATGAAGATGTTTACGGAGGAGAATTTGTAGGAAGAACAGATTACGAACCTATAGACTACGATAACGCATATAACGAAGGTTATCGTAACAACGAAGACAGAATAGATGATTTAGTCTATACGGAGATGGAAGACATAGAATCAAGTGGAAAGAAGCTTGGAGAATTAAATGACAGGATCGCTTCTTTAGAGAGACAACAAGTACCGCGAGAAGCAGGGCAGTTAGATTTACTTAGCGGATATTCCGGCCACGTTCAGAGATATGAGACTCAGCAATTAAAAGAAGCAAAAGCTCAAAAAGACGCGATTCTTAGGGACTACGAAGCACGTTTCCCAGATTCCCCGATGTTATCTAAAGCAGAGATAGTGACGAGAATGGAAGATCGGGAGGACTATGATCCCAACGATGCTCTAAACATAGAGGATGAGCTACGCGACTGGGCGGAAAAGAAAGATAGAGCAGCATACAGCGAGAATCCACTGGAAAAGGCTACGCTACTTGACCGTGATGGCGAAGAAGTGGCGCACGCTGTAGGCAACGACGAAGAGGGCTATCATATATGGTCCGATGGTGAATATCGCGATCATGTAGACACATGGGGGGATAATAATCCGTCCATTGAAAGACGGCTTATTGGCCACGCACACGAACAGGGTATTGATCAGAGGTTATACAGTCAGACTGCTGAATTTAGAGATTATTTAGCCGAAGACAATCCGATTGAAATTATAGAAATGGGCGAAATAAGCGAGCCAGAAGAATATAGAGAAATTCCTATATATCTGTCTAATACACCAAGGCAGGAAGCAGTTGGTGAGCATTTTCCTAAAAATGTAGGTGGCAGGTCGATGGGGTCGCCTTATCACATAAGGGTAACAGAAAGAACATGGGAGAAGCCGAACGGAGAAGAAGAACGCATACTTTTCGCAGACGAACTGCAAAGCGACTGGGGGCAAGCGGGGTCAGGAAGGAAGGAATTTCCAGCGGCTAAAGTTAAGCAAGATAAAGAAGAAATGCTGGAATTGATGAGGCAGATGGATGAGTATGATCGCGGCCCCTATGCGACAAAACCGCGCTATAAACTTATGGATGCAGAATGGTCCGATCCAAAAGAAACAGACAAGCTTTTCAAACTTGGCGCGCAAAAATGGGACAAGCCAGAAGTAAAAGCGGCGTATGACAAAATATTTAGTATGTCACGGGAGTTATCACGAAGGCTAGAAGAAACGGGCCTTGTATCTCGAACGTGGGAAAAAAATATGTTTAACGAATCCGCTGTCCCAGATTCCTACATATTAGAGGCATCTGACACGCAACTCGTTGCCACAGCGCCGCTGGTAGAGGGAGAGTGGGTACAACACGCCGTTAAAAGAGCCATTTCCGAGATGATAAATAACAACAAGGATCGGCTGGTGTTCACGAGCGGAAGGAATCAGACAAAGTTGTACAACAACACAGAGAGGGCGAAAGGATTAACCCAGTTTTACGACAAGACGCTAAAAAACACCGTGAAACAAGTAATGAAGAACGTAGATAAAGATGCTGTCGAGATACTAGAAGCGGAGGCAGGAGACGAAGAATCTTTGAAGCATATCAGCATTAAAAACACTGAGAAGCTAAGAGACTTTCTGTCCGGCAAAGGCGGCAGGCCGAAAGGATGGGGAATGTACGGCGTTGCTTTGCCAGCACCTATCGCGGCCAGCTTTATGAGCGGACAGCAAGAAACACAACAAAACAGCCCATTAAGCCCATAAAGGAGTGTTATCATGGCATATGGTGGATATAAAGCGACGACAAAACCCAAGGCAAAAGCCCCCAAAAAAAAGAAAAAGACGAAGAAAACGACGATGAAGGGCAAAAAAAGCAAATAAGGAAAGCGTAATGACAACAGCGCGACAAGTACAAAGTTGGTTTGAGTCCGCGAAAGACGACACGGGCGAGTGGCGCTCGGAAGCCAAAGACCTTTATGACCTTGTGGCTTGTCGGCAGTGGACAGCGGCAGAAGAGTCCGAGATTAAGGAAAAGCGGCGTGTTCCTATCGTAATGAACAGAATAGCGCCATTTGTTGACTCTATCGTAGGACAGCAGATTAATAACCGCAAAGAGGTTAGGTTTCTTCCTAGAGAGACATCTGACACGCAACTTGCGGATATATATACCGAGGCTTCTCGATGGGCGGACGATTTATGTGATGGCGAGGATGAAGTAACGGACGCTTTCACTGATCTCGTGATAAGCGGCATGGGCTGGACAGAAACCCGCATGGATTACAGCACCGACCCAGAAGGCAAGCTGATCACGGCTTCGCGCATAGACCCTATCGAGATGTACTGGCCGACTTCAGACACATCAAGAAATCTTGATAATGGCAAGTGGGTTATCAGGGCGCGGAAGTATCCGGCAGACGAGGCCGAGGACCGCTGGCCTAACATTAAGAATGTAGCGGGAGAATGGACCGCAGACGATATTGATATGCGCCAGCCGCACGACGCGACCAATGCGTGGAAGTATGAGTCCGATAAGTCTAGTTATTTTCCGCACGAGCAGATGTATCTTGTGCTACAGGTGCAGTATTACAAAGATGTTCCGATGTACCGAGTGGCTGACCCAGACAGTGGGCAGATTTTAACCGTTACTCCTGACCGTTTGAGCAAAATGCGCGACTATCTGGAAGAGATGGGCGTGAAGTTTGTGAAGATTACACAAAGAAGGTACTTTCAAGCGTTTGTGTGCGGTTCTGAGCTACTGGAAGATGAGATAGCCCCAACTCAAAAGGGTTTTACGCTGAAGTGCATGACGGGCAAAAGAGACAGGAATAAGCGCCAATGGTACGGCGTTTGCAGGGCGCTAAGAGACCCGCAAAAGTTCTCTAATAAGTTCTTTAGTGACATCATGTTTATACTGGCGACCAATAGAAAAGGTGGTGCGTTTGTAGAAGCTGATGCGCTGGCAGATCCAAGAAGGGCAGAGGAAGACTGGGCTAGTCCAGATGCATTGATAAAACTCAACGCAGGCGGTCTCAATAAGGTAAGAGAGCGCGATGCGGGCGTATTTCCGGCAGGGCTAGAGCGCTTGATGCAATACGCAATCGACGCTGTTCCGGCAACGTCCGGCGTAAATGCCGAGATGATTGGCATGGCAGACAGGAATCAGCCAGCAATTCTAGAGGAAACACGCAAAGTATCCGGCCTTACCATACTAGCACCGCTCTTTGACTCTCTAAAAAGACACCAGAGAGAGCGTGGGCGCATTGTTCTGGACTTTCTAAACAGGTTTATAGCAGATGGGCGGGCAATCAGGATAGTAAGTCCGACAGGTGATAGAATCAGCGTACCGTTTATGCAAGACCCACAAGCCGACACTTATGACATTATCGTGGATGAGATGCCGAGTACGCCTAACAGCAAGGCTGAGACGTTTAACGTGCTAACTAAACTCATGCCCATTATGCAATCAATGGGGATGTCGCCTCCGTCAGATTTAATAAACTATATGCCGCTCCCCGCTACTCTAGTGGAGAAATGGCGCGGAGAACTGGCACAGCGCACAGAGCAACCTGACCCACAACAGCAGATGCTGCAGGCGGCGACTGAGTTTGAGATGATGAAGCAACAGGCGAATCAGCAAGAAGCGCAGATGAAATCCCAGCTAGAAATGCTCAAGCTTGAATTTGAGAAAGAAAAGACGGCGATAGCTACGCAGACGAACCAGCAGGATGCCGCTCTAAAACAGGGGCAGTTGCAACTAGAGGCGCAAATAAAGAGCAAAGAGGCGGAAATCAAGGCGCAGGAAGCGCAGATCAAAGCCGCAGAGCTAGAGTTGAAACGGCAGGAGTTGGCGCTGAAGAGCCAGTCTATGCAAATTGAAGCTACCGCCGATATGATGGACGCACAGGCTAATCTGATGGAAGCCGAGGCCGATATGATAGAGGCTGGGAAGCCACCAGAATCAGAAACTAACATTACCGTAAACATGACCTGACAGGAGGTTAATATGGCAGAAGAAGACAGGCTATTAGAGCCGGACCAAAGCGAAGCACCGACAATCCCCGTCCCTACGGATGAGCCGGAGGAAGCGCCGCAACCCGTGGCGGAAGCGCAAGAACCGGAGCAAAAGCAAGACAGGGACTATCGCACGGAATACGAAAACGTGCGTAAAGCGTTAAGGGAAGAGCGCCAGAGCAAAGCGGAAATACAAAAGCATATAGGCGGCATGGAAGAACGCCTGAGAGGGTATGAGACGCTAAAAAGTCAATTAGAGGAGTACCGAAACTCGACTAAAGTGAGCGAGGATAAGACAAAGTACGAAGAAGATCCCGCCGGATACCTTAAAGATAGAGTAGACGGGCTGGCAAAACAGCAGGAAGAGTTCATCAATGGGACTCATCAGGCGAATCAAGAGTTAGAGGCGCAACGACAGGAAATTGAATTTATACGGGCGCAAGCGCAGGAGTACGCCAGACAAAATCCAGACTACGAGAACGCTTTTAAATTCACGCAAGACCAAAGACGGTCAGAGCTTAACGCGATGGGCATAGGGGAAGAGCATCACGCTCAAATAATGGACGCAGAAGCGATCCAGTTAGCAAGACAGGCTATGCAAAACGGCCAGAACCCTGCGGAGTTGCTACACAATATTGCAAAGGTAAAAGGCTATAGCGGCCCAGTAGCGCCGGATGCGTCAACACCTGCGCCGACTGGCAACGAAGCCAGAGGCAATGAAGCAAGCTTGCAGCGTCTTGAGGAAGGCCAGAGAGCCGCCGCCACATTAAGCAATGGTGGACAAAGCGATGATAGTCTGCTAAAAAGTATAGAAAGAATGACGGATGATGAGTTTGATAAATTCTGGGATACAGAAGTTAAGCCAACATACCGTTAATCGTGGCCTACGTTATCGGCATTATCGCAGGGGTGCGTTACACCAATTCGCTAGACAGCGTGAAGTCTAATCGTATTAACAACTCAATGAGGGTATAGCAATATGGCTACATCAAATTGGGGTGTAAACGATGCGGAAGCCGTTAAACTCTGGTCTCGCAAGACCATGCATGAGGCGCTTAAAACCACCTATGCATCGCGTTTTATGGGGTCGGACAGCAATGCTTTGTGTCAGATAGTAGACGACACAAGCAAAAGCTCAGGAGACCGTGTACGGAATATACTTCGTATGCAGTTGACTGGTAGCGGTGTCCAAGGCGACAGCACCCTTGAAGGAAACGAAGAAGCTCTCGTGACCTACACTGACGACCTGCTGGTCGATCAACTACGTCATGCGGTAAGGTCAGGCGGTAAAATGTCTGAACAACGTGTGCCGTTCGAAGTGCGCGAAGAAGCTAGAATGGCTCTCACCGACTGGTGGGCCGACACTTACGACACTTGGTTCTTTAATCAACTGTCCGGCAATAGCGGAGTCAGTGATACTCGACTAACGGGTAACAACTCAGCTAGTGCGCCAGACTCAGGCCACCAGATTTTCGCTGGTGTGGCAACAGCCGAATCAAACCTATCAGCAAACTCTACACAGACATTCTCTCTGGCTGTGATAGACAAAGCTGTACTGGCGGCTCGAACCACTACACCTGTGATTAGACCCATTAACAATCAGCAAGAAGCTGGCAAACATCAATTCGTTATGTTCATAACGCCAGAACAACACTATGACTTGCGTCAATCGACCAGCGATGGTCAATATGGCGACATTCAGAAGTATGCTCTGGCGGCTAATGCATCCGAGAAGAATCCTCTTCTCAGTGGTGCAATAGGCGTATATAACGGAGTGGTCATGCATGAGACTTCCCGTATTTATACGGGGGCTGGGGCAAGCGGAACGGCTAACACCGTAGGCCGTGCTGTGCTTTGCGGAGCGCAAGCGGCGGTTATGGCGTTTGGTCGTGGCTACACCCAGAACCGTATGGAATGGGTCGAGGAAATGTTTGACTACGGCAACCAGTTAGGCGTATCGACGGGCTGTATCTGTGGACTTAAAAAGACACGATACAACTCGAAAGATTTTGCTACTATGGTTGTTTCATCTTCTCATAGTGATGCGGCTCGAAACGCATCGCAACGATAGGGGGGTAAGCAAAAATGGCACATTTAACTGCTGATGCAATGACCGCTGGCCCCGCTCCTGCCATTCACGCAGGGATAAACGCTCAGATCTGTAAATTCAGCATGGGGGCAACCTCTTCTGGATCACTGACTGTAAGCCTGACACCATTGCCCGCAGGGGCAGAAATTGTCGGGGTTAGGTCCGTGCAGTCTAATACGATTGGTACAGGCGGAGAGCTTATATCCGTATATGCGACGATTGGCGGAACCAAGGTCCAGAACTATATAACTAGTGCGGCTTCGGGTATCGTTGTCGAGCAAAATGGTCAGGAGATTGGACAAAGGTTAACAGCTAGTGCAAACGCTGTTTTCTCTTTGACTAATCAAGTGGGTACAGGGACAGCTTCCTGCGACTTCACGGTGATCATCGAGTATTTGACACAGAAACGAGGCGATTAAGGCGTAGCTGGCGGTGGGTTAATCCACCTGTCAGTTTTAGCCAAACCGTCGGTTATGTCGAAGGGGGGTGGCGAAAGTCACTCCCCACCTTTATAGAGGACAGGACTATATGGGTAAACTGATTGGCGAAGTTATGGAAGATCTGCAAGCGGCGCAAGTCGAGTGCAGTGAGAACAATGACTTTGAGAAACTACAGACCGTTATGGATGGCTACCAGCAATTACTGCTGGAAGCTCCACACGACCCCTACATCATATTTCAACTCGGTACAGCGCACCTACAGAAGCAAGAGTACGGCGTAGCGCTGGTCATCCTGCAACGGGTTCTTGACTACCTGCCGGATAACTCCCATGTGTGGAGTAACATCGGGTGCTGTTATCGCGCCATGCATATGCTTCCACAGGCAAGAGACTGTTTTATGAAGTCTCTGATGCTGGAGGAAAAGGCAGAAACCTACTCGAATCTTGCATCATCTTATGTCAATGAAGATGCGCCGGAGGAGGGATGGCCGTATGCCATTAAAGCGATGGAGCTAGAGCCTGACACAGCGAAGGCAAGATGGAACGCGAGCCTGCTACAGCTAGAGATGCGGAACTGGAAGGAAGGCTTTGCGCTGTACGATGCAGGGTTTTTCTGCGGTGAGCGCGGACTGAGAAGCTATAGCAATGATACGCCGGACAGCACGGACTGGTTTGACGGCAATCTGCAATCAGGCAAAACGCTGGCGCTCTGGGACGAGCAAGGGCTAGGGGATAGGCTATTAGCGGCAGGGTTGCTCCCAAAGCTCGAAAAAGCGAATCTTGACATCATCTTAGAATGTCATCCGAGGCTAGAGGCTATCTACAAGCGTTCTTTCCCGTGGATCAACAAGATATATCCGACAGCCAAGAAATCGTTTATCGAGTGGCCGAATGACCATCCGGTAGATCAGAAATCTGCGGTATTTAGCCTTGCTAAGCACTTCTGGAAAACAGAAGCGGATATGAGTACATGGTCTTATTTAAAGCCCAACCCAAAGCTACTCGAAATGTATCGCAAGCAGTTCGAGGCGCTTGGTCCGCCGCCCTACTATGGCCTTAGTTGGAAAGGTGGCGCACTGAAAACCAACACGCAATATCGGTCAATGAAGCTGGGCTGGTTCGAGAACGTGATAAAACGAGCGGGCGGAACGTGGATCTCTATGCAGTACCACGAGGATGCTAAAGAGAAAGTGGAACGGATGAGGGAGCAGACAGGGCTTCCGATATTCCATTGCGATGCGGCGCAGGAAATGGATTACGACCATACGCTGTCCGCTCTGGCGGCACTAGACCACACGATTACTTGCTGTAACACGGTAGTTCATACCTGTGGTGCGGCGGGTTTGAAATGCACGGTGCTTGTGCCAAAGAAACGGGCTTGGCGCTATCCGGCTGGCCCGTACTTTCCTTGGTATTCCGACGATATTGTCATGTTCCACCAGACCACAGATCAAGAGTGGAAAGAGGTTTTAGAGGTTTTAGGAGGGTCGCTCGAAAATGCGTACAATCATAATAGGTCACGGTCCGTCGATTCTAAGACAGAAACTCGGCAGTGAGATAGATCGCCACGATCAAATAATCAGGATGAAGCGCCATTCGGATTTGCCGAAGCTTCGCCCAGACTTGTACGGAAGCAGAACAGACGTAGTGGTGTCATCCATGACGCTTGGACGAGTAATCATGGACGCTTGGGAAGGCGTAAAAGACTTCTGGCTGTTTGACGATACCCGTACAGAAAATGACAGCGATAAAACATTACCGCAGGATGCTAACGTGTATTGCGATAGGGACGTATGTCGCTTCTGGCGCACTCAATATAGACGTTTGCGAAAAGACTATGTGAAGGCCGACAGTCAAAAGCTGATCGACGGCGTGTCCGACAACAAAGGACATTTGCACCCGTCTGCGGGAACCCATGCCATTTTGTATGCCATGCATAAAGCGAACCCAGAGGAGATACAACTACACGGGTTCGACAACATCCTTTCCGGCACTCACGACTGGTCGATTACACGGGGCCATGAGTATAAGGAATACCCAGACCACAACTGGCCCGCCGAGTCGCAGATGTTAGACCTACTGTGCAAGGTTTACGGATACCAGATGGAAAAAGGCGATACAGGGAGCGCTTTACTCAATGCAATTTAAGTTTGTAACGTCGATGAACCGCCGTATGTACGATGAATACGGCGAGATAATGATGGATACTTTTAGTCAGTTCTGGCCCGCAGGGGAGTTGCACGTTTACACGGAGGATGAGTTCTTCCCATACAATAATTCACGCATTGTCTACCATGACTTAATGAAGGTGGATGGCATACAGAATTTCCTCGATGGCGTGTCCCACTTTCCAATATTTCACGGGCTTGTCAACGAGACGATCCAGTATAAATATAACGTCAATGCTTTTTGCCGGAAGGTATACGCACAGATCGATGCGGCGAAGGACTACAGAGGCTATCTCTTCTGGATAGACACAGACATCAAGACGTTCAGGCACATCCCAGCGGTGAAGCTCGAAAACTGGATGAGCGGCAACTTCATGGCCGTTATGAGGCGTAAAACATGGCATCTATGCAGCTCTTTTGTCGGCTGGGATTGCGCCCATGCTTTTGCAGACGGCTGGTTCAAGCATTACAAGAATATGTACGACTCCGGCGGCATATTCATGTTAAGCCAGTGGGACGACGCATTTGTCCTAGAGAAGACGCTAGAGGATTTGGTAGGCGTTAATGACATAGCGGAGAATGTGACTGGTGAGGGGCCGTATAACGTGTTTGACGGGGTGTTTGACAAGTATGCGACACACGACAAAGGGCCAACGAAACACGCAGTCAGGTACATACATTTACTGGAAATCGTCAAACAGATGCAGCCGAAAAGAATACTGGAAGTCGGAACGTGGAACGGCGCGAGGGCAAGGCAAATGCTGGAGCTTAGTCCGAAGTCTGAGTATTTTGGGTTTGACCTGTTCGAGGAGGCGAACGACGAGACGGACAAGGCAGAGAAAAACGTGAAAAAACACTACAGTTTAGAAGAGGTGAAAGAGCGCCTAAACGATTTGAATGCAACTCTCTATCGCGGCGACAGCAAACAACAGCTAAAAAGATACCTGAAAGAGCATGGCGAAAATTCGGCAGACTGTGTTTTTATCGACGGCGGGCATAGCGTGGAAACCATAAAAAGCGACTACAAGTACGCGAAAAAGATAGTGCAGAAAGGCGGAATTGTCATTTTCGATGACTTCTATACGGAAATGCCGGAAGAAGAACTAAAACAGTATGGGGCGCAGGAAGTGCTGGAAGGCGAAGAATACTACCTGATGCCGACAAGGGACCATGTAAAGGGAGGAGGCAGAGTGCAAATGGCGGTAGTCCAATGTTAAAACAAGCAGACGTATACATCGGGTTTGACCCGTCAGAGTCGGTAGCGGCATCGGTGTTACAGCACTCGATCAGGGCGAGGTCATCTATTCCGGTGCGGGTCACGCTATTGATGCTGGACCAACTGAGAGAAATCCATAAGAGAGAAAGGCATCATTTGCAAAGTACGGAGTTCTCGTTTACCCGTTTTCTCACACCGTATCTGAATCGCTATTCGTCGCACTCGATATATATGGACTGCGATATGCTGATGTTAGCAGATATAGCGGACTTGTATAAAGAAGTGGAGCAAACCCATGCGCCCGTCAGCGTGGTCAAGCACGATTACAAGCCCGAAAACACGGTGAAAATGTTAGGCCAAAAACAAACGCAG
>CEOH01006160.1_pt1 | contig 18884 bp, 13 predicted proteins | sample 530311 | NCBI WGS metagenome assembly CEOH01 (sample SAMEA2619923, study PRJEB7988) | marine metagenome | biome: marine biome (ENVO:00000447); feature: deep chlorophyll maximum layer (ENVO:xxxxxxxx); material: "saline water (ENVO:00002010), including plankton (ENVO:xxxxxxxx)" | depth 60 m
ACGCAAATGGACGTTTTCTTGCTGGATTAAACTTGGATCAGTTGCCGCCGCAGATAGGCGTATTTTAAGTGCTGGTGCAAGTGATGGTGCTAGTACAAATATCCGTATAAACAGCAGTCACCAGCTTGAGCTTTTTCGTTTAGTAGGTGGGAGTTTTGCTGGGCGACTAACAACTAATAGATTATTTCGTGATCCACACGCTTGGTATAATATTGTTGCATCAGTTGATACTGAAGAAGATACAGCGGGAAATCGTCTTAGGCTTTATGTGAACGGTGTAGAAGAAACAAGTTTTGCCACCGAGTCACAGCCCGATGAAGACTCTGATTTGCACGTAAACAGTACCAACCCACATAAAATAGGTGAGGCAATCGGAGGTGGTGAAAATTTTGATGGGTACATTGCTGAAGCAGTTCTAGTTGATGGAAGCCAATTAGCGGCTAGTAGCTTTGGCGAATATGATAGCAACGGCGTTTGGCGTCCTGTAGGTGTTAGTGGGCTAACTTTTGGTACAAATGGTTTTTATCTGAACTTCGCCTCATCTGGCAGCAATCTTGGCGATGACGCTAGCGGTAACAGCAACGATTTCACAAACAACAATTCCGCAGCGCAGTCTGACGATTCCCCAACTACTAATCACTGCGTCTGGAGTCCGCTTACAATGAATATTAATGCTAGCAGCAGTCTGGCGTTATCTAGCGGCAATTTGGTTGTTTCAAACACTGCAAGCGAAGACACAAACGTACACGGAAGTTTTGGTCTTTCTGCTGGCAAGTGGTACTTTGAGGTCACCGTTGATACAATCAACGAAATCTTTGTTGGTGTGTCTGATGCCACCATTGCAAGCAACGCCAATGCAAAAAACGAAGCTGGCGCGTGGGTCTTAGACTTGGAGAATGCCGATAAATACAATAATGACAGTGGGTCTTCTTATGGGTCTGCATTCTCTAATAGCGATGTCGCCAACGTGGCCCTTGATCTTGATAATGGAAAAATTTGGATTGGTCAGGACGGCACCTACCCCAACAGCGGTGATCCAGCGGCAGGTTCCAATGAAATGTATTCAGGAATAAGCGGAACTGTATTTCCATTCCTTTCAACTCAAGGAGGAGGCACTAAACAAGTAACAACTAACTTCGGTCAGAGTTCTTTTACCACATCTGCTCCTTCTGGATTTGAGCCTTGGAACACCTCTAAAATGTACGACGATGCGGCACCAACCATTGAAGACGGCTCTGCTAATATGCAGGCTACACTTTATACAGGTAACGGAAGTTCGTTATCAGTCACTCAAGACGGCACAGCAGGAGGAAATGTTGCTAAAAACAGCACCTTTAAACCTGACCTTCTTTGGGCAAAACGGCGTGGTACAGGTACTGGCGGCCACGCATGGTTTGATATAGTTAGAACAGATTCTGACGGACAGTTTCTACGGTCAGACAATACTGATGCAGAAGACGATGAAGCAGGATTTGCATCTTTTGATGGAGGTTCCAATCCTGGGTTTAGCTGGGATGGTGCCGGTACTGAGATTGATATAAATTCTAGCTCAAGCACATTTGTTGCTTGGCAGTGGCTTGCAGATAATACTACGGGTTCAAGTAATACTGATGGTCGTAAAGCCAGCGATAGTAGCACCATCACAAGTACAGTAAGCGTAAATCAAACGGCTGGATTTAGTATAGTAAAGTGGACAGGTAACGCTTCAAACTCAACGATAGGACATGGGCTTGCGGCTACGCCACAGGTAGTTATTGTAAAAAATAGAAGTGTTGCAGGTGGTTGGTACGTTGGTCATATCAAAGCAGGATTCAATTATGAATTAAGGCTTGATGAGACTGGAGCTAGAGCGGGTAGTGCTACATTGTTCAATGAAACTGCGCCGACCTCCTCTGTATTTTCACTTGGCACCGCAGCGGGGACAAACGGCTCAACAAATAATATGATTGCATATTGCTGGGCTGAGAAAGAAGGATATAGTAAATTTGGTACTTACGAAGGGAATGATGACGCTAACGGACCTTTTGTATATTTAGGTTTTAAACCTGCATTTCTTATGATCAAAAATATAGATGCTACTGGTGGATGGCCTATGTATGATAATGCTAGGACGCCCGGTAATCCAAGCGATAAAAATCTAAATGCCGATCAAACAGGTGCTGAATATTCGCCTGATTATGAAATAGATTTATTGTCTAACGGATTTAAACTTAGAGATGCTCAAGCATATGTGAACGACTCAAACACGTATATTTATATGGCATTTGCAGAACATCCCTTTGCAGGAACTACTCCTGCTACGGCACGATAGGAGATAAAGATGTATGTACTAAACAATAAAAAGGAACTTAGGGCTGGGAAGTCTTGGAAGGATGATGACGGCTTTACGCATCCAAGCAACTGGGCAACTGCATGGTCGGCTGACGAAAAAACGGCTCACGGCATTAAGGAAGTGGTTGTACAGGCTAGACCAGATGACAAGTTCTATCAGGTAAGTGGGCCAGCCCTAGATGGATCATGGTCAACTAGAGCCAAAGATCTGGATGATTTTACAGAAACTGTTGACGGTGTGAAGATTACAACGCTTGGTCTTAAATCACAGTGGATAGATAAAACGAAGAAGACGGCCAACAAGCGTCTGGCCCCCACTGATTGGCAGGTAATTGCTAAAGCGGAACGTGACCGTGCTATTGATTCGAATGTAGCAACTTATCGTGCGGCTGTTGTTTCTAAGTGTGCCGCTATTGAGGCAGCAATAACCAACGCTGCTGATTTTGATGCGTTCAAAGCGTTGTTTGATGCGCCTGTTGACAGTGATGGCAAACCTACGGGTAACGCACCAATGCACGATTGGCCGGAGCTAGGCTCTTGATATGTCAACTGCAAAAGATGTAGAGGCTAAATTGAATACACACGAGGCAGTTTGTGCGGAAAGATGGAAAGAAACTATTGAGCGTATAAAACGTCTTGAGATGGTGATGATTGGTTCAGCAGGAGCCGTGATTGTTTTAATGGCTGGCGTGATTTGGAAAATATAAATGCCTCTTGTTAAAATACAATTTAAACCAGGAGTTAACCGCGAAACAACTTCGTACGGAACTGAGGGGCAGTGGTTTAATTCAAACTTAATTCGGTTCCGGAAAGGTCGCCCTGAAAAAATTGGTGGGTGGACACGATTAAGCAGCAATACAATAAACGGAACAGGACGGTCACTTCATACTTGGGCCGCATTAAATGGCTCAAAGTTCATGGGCCTTGGAACAGAATCTAAATTCTATATAGAGCAGGGTGGTGGGTATAACGATATTACTCCAATCCGTGCAACGACAACTCTTGGTTCAAATCCGCTTACAACAGGATCTTCGGGAAGCGGCGTGATTACTGTTACGGCCCCTTCTCACGGAGCTGTCGATGGTGACTTCGTAACCCTTAGCGGTGCTGCTACAACAGACGGCATATCCGCCGCTTTGATAAACACTGAACATGAAATAACTCTTGTTAATTCCAATTCATATACAATAACCACTACCGGATCAGCTTCATCAGGTAGCACTGCTGGTGGCGGTTCATCTGTTGTGGCCGCTTATCAAATAAACACGGGCCTTGGAACAGTTATAGCAGGTAATGGTTGGGGCGCAGGGTTGTGGGGTGGTTATACAACGGGATACACCCAAACTACTTTGAATGATTCCGGTGGTATTAATGCTTCTGTTACATCGTTTACATTAACAGACGCCTCTGATTTTGAAACAGCAAGCACAACAACTGCAGAAGATCGCACCGCGTCGGACACCACAATAACTGTTGCGAGTGTTTCTGGATTTCCTACAAAAGGCACTATCAAGATAGGAAGTGAAAACATTCGTTACGAAAGCATCTCAGGGAATACTTTCGGTAATTTGACAAGAGGAGCAGACGGAACTACAGCAGCAAGCTCATCCAACGGTGACTCTGTAACTTTTGTTGGTTTGATGTTAATTGATGATGAGCTTATTCAATACACTGGCAAATCAACTCATACAATAAACGCTGGCGTTGTGCGAGGGGTTAGAGGGACTACCGCCGCCGCGCATAGTGATGGTGTTGACGTTAAAGAAGCAAATGACTTTGTTGGGTGGGGCGAAGAGTCCACAACTACTGCAGAGACGGGTTCTAATATTCGCTTATGGTCTCAAGATAATTGGGGTGAAGACTTAGTTTTTAATGTATACGACGGAACGCCGTATTACTGGGACAAAACGTTAGGTGTAGGAAACCGCGCCTCAAACCTCGCTTCACAATCGGGAGCGTCAGAGGCACCGACGATCACTAGAAAAATCATGGTTTCTGGCACAGACCGACGAGTTATCTGTTTTGGCTGTAATCCACTTGGTTCAACCGAGCAAGATTTGTTAGAAGTTCGTTGGTCTAAATTTGAAGAGCCGTTTATTTGGAAACCTAGTTTAGATGATGGCCCTCTCACCGCAGGGTTTATGCGCATTTCGTCTGGTTCAGAAATAATTGCCGCTCAAAAAACTCGACAGGAAATATTGATCTGGACTGACGTAAACTTACACGCGATGCGGTATGTAGGAGGCGATGATCAATTCTCGTTTACGCTGTTGGCCAGTAACGTTTCAATCCTTGGGCCAAACACTGTTGTTTCTGTAGGCGATCAAGTATTTTGGATGGATCGTGAAAACTTCTATATGTACTCAGGGCGTATACAGCGCCTTCCCTGCACAGTGCTTCGTTACGTCTTTGATGATATTAACCTCGACCAAGGGTTCAAGTGTTTTGCGGCTTCTAATAAAATGTTTGATGAGGTTTTCTGGTTTTATCCGTCTGCTGATACGGATGAGATAAATAGGTATGTAAAATTCAGTACTAGTGAAGGAACATGGGATATAGGCACTTTGTCGCGTACAGCTTGGGTAGATTACGGTATACACGATAACCCGCGAGCGTGTGGTAAAGATAATGGAACAAACCGAGTCTATATTCATGAAAGTGGTGACAATGATGATGGCAACGCTATTACGGCGTTTGTAGAGTCAGGTGACTTTGATTTAGGCGACGGTGAACAGTTTATGTTTCTAAATAGGCTCATACCTGATATCGATATCACAAGCGCAGAAAGCACCGCCTCAGTTGACTATGTATTGAAAACTCGAAACTATCCAGGCGATAGTTTAACAACAAACTCTACAAACGCGGTGACGGCAACAACGCAACAGGCTTTTTTGAGAGGGCGTTCTCGGCAAGCCGTGCTTCGTATTGAAAGTAATACTACCGATGTAACTTGGACCTTGGGCGACTTGAGGTTAGAGATGCGACCAGACGGAAGACGGTAATGGCTAAACTTTTAGACCATAGCTTTGCTGATGCTACTTTGGAGTACGATCCTGATGCAACGCAACGAGTTTATAGAGATATTGAAATGGCTCTTACAAGAATGGAGTTTCCCCAACGGATTGAAGGTAAGGACGAGAACCAAGCGATAACTTGGTTTTTTGGATAATGGCTGCTGTTTATAAAAATGCAAAAGTAGACTTAACTACAACGGGCGTGACTACGTTATACACTGCTCCGACAACAACAACTGCTGTGTTTAAATCAATTGTAGTTGCGGATGATAGCGGCAATACCTCTACAATAACTCTAACATTAACGGATGCGGCGTCAGCGGTGTTTGTTCTTTACAATGTAAAAGCGACAACTGCGAACGGCACGTTAGAGTTACTGACTCAACCGTTAGTAGTGCAGGAATCAGAGATTCTAAAAGTAACCGCAGCAGATGCGAATAGACTTCATGTGATAGGAAGCTATCTTGAGTTGTCTTAATTACAGTATCTCTTTGTGTAAAAAGAGGGTATAAAAAAATATGGCTATGTACAGAAACCCAAGTGCTGCTATGAACGTTTTAATGGGAGGTCAGCCAACTCCTGAGGAAACAGAGATAGCGAGCCGTGTTATGAATCAGGGTTTATCCTCTATCATGGGCGGCGGTCAGCCCCCGGCTCCTGCTCCCGTACAAGCACAGGCACAACCGCAACCGCAACCGCAACCGCAACCGCAACCGCAACCGCAACCGCAGATGCCACCCCGTGAAACCGACGAACAGTTATTAGAGCGGATGCAACGCTCTGCAGAGTATGAACGCCGAGGTGCTTGGTTACTTGAGCATGCTGATGAGCCAGTTCCTTGGAACGAAAACCTCACTTGGGGTGATTATTTAAACACTGTCCGTGAGGAACAAGGTCCAGAGGCCGCAGATACGTTAATTGATGAACAAATAAAAATGGGAGGTGAAGAGCCTGTTCTCCCTGAGGAAGAGCCTACATTCAACACTCCCGTATTACCTACGGTTCCAATGGCTGACCCTAGCCCTGAAATACGCGAAGCGGCTCCCCCTATGCCTCCCGTAGAGGAGCAGGGAGGGATCATGGCGGCGGCTAAGGGGGGGTTAGTTCCTTCCTTCGCTTTGGGCGGGTTAAACCTTGCAAGTTTTCAAAACGACTTGATATCAAGGCGACCAGGCGGCACTCTCGGGATTGGGTTTGATGGGAAACTGCCAGGAGGTGGTCTTTCCGCAGTGTTGGGAGGTCCGTTCATGAACCCACAAGGCGGTGGTATTTCAAATCAAATATCAAGTGCGCAAGCGCAGATGGGGAACGCGCAACGTGGGTTAGTTAATGTTTCTCAGACTATCAGTGAGTACGCCGGAACTGCCGCAAACAATGCTCAAGAGATAGCTCAGCAGATTCAAGGGATGATTGGCGGTGGCGGCGGTCGTTCTCCCTTTCCGCAGCCACAATATAATGACAGTGGCAATATGGCCGTGCCTATACCAACAAACGACCAGATTGACCGGCGAGGCGGGATGCCAAAAATATTTATTGAACCGCAACAAGGTGAGTCATATTCTGACTTTATAGATCGATATCGTTCAAATCCGATGTCTCAGATAGTAGACCCCGCACCGAATACTCCGTATCGTAGTGAAGACGTTTTTAATCAACGTATGCAAGAACTATACGGCGGGTATGCGGATGGTGGTTTAGTTGGTTATCAAGATGGCGGCATGGAGGGTGGCCGAGGAACTCCTTACGAAAGAAAAGGGATAGAGGACCTTACTAAAACTTACGTGCCTGATGGTCGGGGCGGCTTTTATCCACTTACGGGAAAAGAAGACGTACGGATGGAGGAGGTTCCTGTATCAGAAAGAATAGCGGACACGCTCGGTGCTGTTGCATACGGTATCGAGCAAAGTATGAGAGGCCCACGGCAGCTTCGAAACCCTGAATCTTTCGGCGAAAAATATGATCCGGGCATTGACGCAATGGCTCCGTATCGGTATTTCGGAGGTACTGGAGAAAGACCCGCTGAAATTCAGTATCATGAAATGATGCCGACCGAATTGAATGAAGGAGAGAGCAATGATCCAACGCTTGAAACAGGCATTATGCAAACTGTGGAACCAGTTGAAGCAACGAGTGAAGAGCTTTCGGGGTTAGGTGGTCTTTCTGAAGTTTCCTCAAGACTAGCTCAAGCTGGTCAAGAACCGTTAGTTCATGCGAGTCCTGGCGAAATAATCTTTGATCCTAACCGCCTTGAAGAAAACGAGCGCAATATGCTGTTTGCTGCTCTAGAAGCGGCTGGTATTCCTCCTGAAAAAGTTACCGTCGGAAGTGATATGATGGAGCTTAATGAGCTAACGGGGTTACCTGCGGCAGGAATAGGTTCATTTTTCAAGAAAATATTTAAACCTGTCAAGAAAGTCTTCAAGAAAATTGGTCGGTTTGTTAAGAAAAACGCAGGAACTATCCTTGGTATCGCAGGAGCAATTACAGGTCAACCTTGGCTCGCGGCTCTTGGCTCTGGAGTTGGCTCGCTAATTGAAGGTAAACCTATTCAAAATGCGCTTCTTTCAGCTGGGTTAAGTTTCGCAGGAACTAAATGGGTTGGGCCGTGGATAGGAAAACAACTCAAAGGTATTGAAGCCCTCGGCATAGGACAATCAATGAACACATCATTAGGAGAGGCTTTACAAGGCGTACCTGAAATTGGTGGTAAATTAGGAACACTTGCTGCAGAGGGTAGTGCCGTAAACGCAGTAGCAAATGACGCTCTGCAAAAAGGTGTTGTTGCGGGGCTTGGTGAAGGTGCTACTAGAAAAACAGTTGAAACTGCTGTGCAAAATGCTCTTACAGCAGGAAATTTTGCGGCCGATAGAATTGCGGACGCTACGACCAGTTTAACAAATCAGGCTGTTTCAAATATTACATCTAAAGCAGTAACGACCCCGTTAGCCGCGAGTACGCTTTCAGCCGCTGGTCCTGGGTACGGCACTCTTGCTCAAAACTTATTTAGTAAACCTGTGGGTGATTTAGCGGGTGGTGCTATTGCGGGACTAGGCGCAAAAGCAGTTGAGCCGATGGTTTCAACAATGTTCTTCGGTATTCCTCAAGGTGAGCAAGATGACGTGATGGCGGCATGGAACCAACGATATAATTACACACCTACCGCAGATGATCTTTATCAGTTCTACACTACTGAGTACGTTCCTAATCAACAAGTGAATGTGGCTCAAACGATTGGTGGTATTCCTGGATATACAGGATTTGCCGCCGCTGGGGGCGGTTATATCAACGGCGTTGGTGGGCCTAAGTCTGATTCAAACTTAGCTCGACTTTCTGACGGCGAGTTTGTATTTACTGAGGCGGCGGTTCGTGGTGCTGGCGGTGGTGACCGGATGAAAGGGGCAAGGAGAATGTATAACGCAATGAAAGAGCTAGAAACGAGGGTTGCATAATGGCTACTGAAACAACAATTGTACGCGAAGCTCCGTTTCTTGAAGAAGCTCGCACAGACCTCATAACAAGCGCGGAAGATCTAACTAAGATACCAGTTACTCTTCCAAAACAAGAACTTGCGCCGATTAGCACCACAACACAAGAGGCTTATGATTTAGCGCAAAGTGGCATAGGCGGTTATCAACCGTATCTTACAGCCGCCGGAGATCAATTAGCAGGTGCACAAGGCATCACGCAAGGTCTCGCCGCACGAGGGTCTGGCGCATTAGATGAAGCTCGGTTAGCGGCTCTTATAGGCGGTTATCGAGATGTTGCTGCTCGAGTACCAGCGTTTCAAAATCCCTATCAAACGCAAGTTATGGATGCGTTTACGAAGGAAGCTGAACGGCAGGGGAATCTAGCGTTAGCCCGAGCCGTTGATCAGGGGCGCGGTAGGAGTGCTTACGGCGGGTCCGCTTCGGCGCTCCGTGCGGCTGAAGTAGAACGCAACCTTGCTGATGTTACGCAACGAAACGTAGGAAACCTATTGAGCCAAGGTTATCAACAAGCGTTAGGTGCGGCTGAAAGAGAAGCCGCCCGAATGCAACAGGTTCCTGGTCAGTTGATGGGTATTGAACAACTTCAGTATCAATTACCGCAAAGCGTTGCTAACCAACAAATGCAACAAGCACAACTGCAACAAGGGTTGGGTCAGTTAGTTCAACAGCTTCCGGCTCAAGATGTTGCACTCCTTAGCCAGATAGGTGCTCAGCAACAGCAACAAGCACAACGGGCCTTGGACCTTCAGCAACAAAACTTACTGAAACAAACGTATGAGCCGTATCAACGTATAGGGTTTATGAGTGATATATTGAAGGGTCAGCCAAGCACCCAGTCTACACTGTCTCAATCAACTGATCCTCGTACTAACCCATTGTCTCAGGCACTTGGTGCGGGTATAAGTCTTGCTGGCATATTTGGTCCTGGCGGGTACGGTTCAGGTTATTTGTTTAACAACCCGAGCTTAGGGGGTGCTGCTCTACAGGCTACGAGGGGTTTAGGTTAATGATTCCACAACCACTTAACCGACCTATGTTCACGATTCCTATGGGGCAACCTGTAGGTCAACAACCGCAACCTCCGCAACAGGGAATTATGGGCGTTGCGCCGATTACTGTTTCTCCTCCTAATGCGCCTGTTCAGTTGGCTTCTTTACAAAATCAACAGGTTGCTCCAGTTACTACGGTTGGTCAACCGCTAGTTCAGCTTGCTGACGCTGGGCAACGAGTTCCACCGCCCGTTGCGAGGCCTCGTTTAGCGCCTCTTTCGGGGCCTTCTGATCCGGATGCCGTTGAAACTGAAGGCGCTGATGAAACTAAAGATGATGGCGAAGCTGAAGATGCTACAAACCTTTCAACAGAACCAACTCCAACAACAAGTGACATAGAAAGCCTCGTTGACGCAACGAGAAAAGCGGCTCCTGCAAAAGTACAAGAAACTAATTCAGAAGCCACTAACCCAGCGAGTCCTGCCACTAGTCAAAATGTTATAAATGCAGAGGAAGAAGCAAAAAACGCTGCGAGAAGTATTACAAAACCGATTAATAACGAATCGGATTTTCAATCATTACTGAAAGCGTTAGGTCCAGGTAACATAACCGACTACACTAAGTATAACGAACAAGCGAAAAAACTATTGGGTATTCCTGAAGAAAAGTCTGACGTGCCTGACTGGGCCGCGCCAATGTTTTTATTCGGCCTTAAACTTATGCAAGGTCCAGTTACAAGTAAACAGCAGGGAGCTGACTCGCGGGGTGTAAGCGGGTTATTGAGTGACGTTGGTGCGGCTGCGGAAACTGGGTTTGCATATTTTGCACAGGAACGCGCTCGAGGCGAAAAGCGAAGAGCGCGAATAGCATCATTATCTATGCAACTTGGTCAGGCTGATGCAAGTCGGAAAAAATTAATTTTAGATGCTTATAAACTTCGAGCGCAGAATAAATTAAATTTAGAAAAATTTGCAGCTACGCGGCACGATAAACTGATCGACCAATTAATAAGGATGTATCCAGGAGAGTCTCCTGAATCGACTAAAGCGAGAGCTGTTGGGGTTAATGGAATAAATGACGCTATAGCAGGGTTAGTAAAACGAGGCGTAGATATAAACAAGGCAATGAAAAGCCCAGGTGTTCGTTCCTTGATATTCGGCCATGCAGTAAATGAAGCATCTAGGATGCCGACTAAAAGTGATATTAAAACAATTAAGTTTTTCGGCAATGATCACTCGTACTCTCCTAAAGCATTGCGAGCAGCAATGGTTAAATATAATAAAGCTAACCCGAACAAAAAGATAGATGACGAAATTATAATGCTCGGGAAAATATTAGGGAAGGATCCTGATGTTTCTGATTATATGAATCTTGTTGTAGGTGGGGGTGACCCAAGTAAAGATATAGAGTTCTCCAGCCGGACTCGAGTAGATAAAAATGGGGATACATGGACTGATTCAATCTTACGAAACAGAGCGGGGTTAAGAGCTTATATAGAAGAGTTTGAGCAAAAGCACGGGAAGCCACCGAGCTCCGATCAAATCGCTAACAACAGTTGGCGATTTGAAAAAGTGATGAAAAGTACTCTGGCTGGTAATGCGAAATTATCACAAGGTTCATATACCGCAGAAAGTGGAGAGGTAATAAATTATACTTATAATTCCGCTGCGCTTAAAAGTTCTGGGAAAACCCTGTCTGAAGTTCTAGACCAAGCTCGAAAAAACCCAGATAGCGTAAAAAATATAATTCAAGTAAATGAAGATCTTAAGAATTTTGTTCCCGAGTATTCAGTTATAACAGTTGGCGTAGGGGGAGGTAATACACAAAGGTTTATGTACGATAAGAACGCTTTGCGAAAAGCGTATCGAGATAAGAAAATCAACCTTCCGTCTGAAACAGACGGAGTAGTGACGACGGTAGATCCAATTATTGATCAAATGATTAACCTCGGCATTGGTCGTTATGTTGGTAAACCAATTGTACCGCAGAAAAAACCCACGACAGCAAATTTTGTTGGCGCAGATGGTTCGGTGATGAGTGTAACAGGACCAGATGCAGTTGCCGATATGCAAAAGTTTTATTCTAAAAAAGCGATAGAACAGTTTAAACAACAGGGGGTAGGGCTAAACCAGCTTCATCGTCTAAGCTATAACATAAGAGCACTTTTAAGACCCGAAGATCCCGTAGAAGGACAACGAGTAGCCTCTCGTCTTACGCCACTTGCGCGGTTCCTTGAATCTGGTCAACGGTTATTTAAAGGTTATTGGCGGGATTCAACGTCTGGGGGGACAACAAGCCAGATGCGATCGCTCTCTTCTGGCAGAGTAGGTCAGATACGGATTGGAAACCAGACGATTGCCTCTAATTTATCTTCACGTGGTCGAGAATTAGTGAATGACGCCTTAAACGGGATGGCAAATAACTCTGGTTTAATGTTTGGTGGAGTCGCTATAGATACCGATGTAAAGCGTTCTCAAGTATCGTCTATGTTTGTAAACCTTGCTTTTGCTCTTGCCAGTGCTAGGGAAGGGGGGAAGCTCACTGATAACGATGTTAAGAATGCCCTAAAGACTCTCGGGTGGGACGAGGGGTCTTTCACTCAAACACCAGAACAAATTTTAGGAACTTTGGAAGTAGCCGTCCGTGACGCAAGTGATAGGTATAGAGACACAGCTGTTCTAAACATGAGTGATGCGGAACTTACAAAACATCAAAAAGCCATAGCCGAAGGTAAGGGCGACGTTGTTGAAAGTTTATTAAGAAGATTCGCTTCTGCTTCTGATCCAAGAGATGCTAAGGGTATCGTTAAAGCATATATTGACGGTAGGGATTCGGGCGAAGAGTATAGAATATCTTATCATTTAAATCGACGCCTCCAACCTCGTTCCGCTGGTGCGGTTCCTAGTCCTGGTTCTGGGCAAACGCAGCAACCTCAAAACCAGACATATAAGTATGGTAATCAAACTATTACATATACTGGGAATGCGTTAACTCAAGAAGAAAATGACTTGCTCAGGATTATGAGCCGACGAAATGTTCCGAGAACTGTTGCGGGAGTTGAGGCGTGGTATAACTCTCTGCCTCAGTCTAGGCAACAAGCTATTAGTGATAGTGGTGTTATTCAATCACTCAGAGATAAAAACTTTTTTGGAACTGATTAATGGCTAATCTCAACTTCCTTCTGCCACCAAGCACTTCAGCACCCGCTGCACCACAAGATGCCGCTTCTGTTCAAGCGGATAGAGTTCGGCAGTATCTTGACGCAGGAGTAGACGCCGAAGGAACTCCTATTATATATGATATATACCCGCCCTCAATAGGCGAAGGTTCGATAGGTGCGGTGGGTAGTCCTTTAGAACGGGTGAGTCGTAGGGAAGTTTTTCCTGAAGATGTTGAAAGAAAACTAGAACCAAAATACATTGAGTTAATTGAAAAGTATTATGGAGCACCCGAAGTAGACATTCCTAGAGAAGGTGCCACAGGACTCGATCGCCTCATGACGGCTATTGTTGGGCGGCGTCCCGGAGAATCTGAACTTGCCGCTGAGCGAACGGCTTCAGAGCGTGGGGGAACAGCAGATTTTTTAGATCGTTATATGCGAGAAAAACTCGGAGGATTTACTCCTTCTCCTGGTGAAGTAAGAGGAGACGCCCCACCTGATGCTTCTCCCGCTGAAAGGGTTCTTTTATCTAGGTACGGGTATAGACCGCAAACTACCGATGTTCGGCAACGAGTAGAATTGAGGGATTATGGGCGAACACCTATAAGAGACCCTGAACAATTTAGAGAACTTACAGGAAAGGCAAACGATGCGCTTCGGTGGTTAGCTGAGCTACCACAAGCAGTAACACCAGACGGAAAACCAGTTTCAGTTGCTGAAGATATTGTTGGTGAATTACTAGTCACTGATATGAATTTAAAGTTTGGAACACCTAACAGGCAGTTCACTAAAGAAGACCTAGACCTTAAAATTCAAAGAACAGGTGCGGGCGATAAACGGTTAACTTTTATGCACCCTACAGAGGGTCGCCAACCGATTAACCCAGTAGACTTTGAATGGGCTGACGCACTAGATGCCCTTCCCGGAGCGTATGTAGTTGCTGGTGATGTGCTTGGTTCTATTGCTGGGGGCGTCGCAGGATCAGTAAAACCTGGGATGGGAACGTTCTTAGGGGCGACTGCTGGCGGGGTCGTCGGCGCGGTTGCTAGTAAGTGGCTGGTTATGGATAAGGCACTCCGCGATGGTGAGTTTGTATACGATGATTCCAAAGGTGGGTGGGTATCGAATAAAGGCGGCTCAGAAAAAATAATTCCGTTGGGTAATTTTATAGATGACCTCGTAGACGAAGGATTGTGGTCAGCGGGTGGTTCTGTTTTAGGGAGTACTATATTTAGAATAGGAAAAGCTATTCTCACGAGAGGTGGCGCGGAAGCCCAGTATTTTGTTTCAAAGGAACAATGGGACGATGCTTACCGCGCTTGGGGAGAGAGTAAATTTGGCAGAAAGCTGTCAGAGTCAGGTATTGAAGGCACTCCTTCGATGATACTTGAAAGACAAGCCCGTGCTTTACGAGAACAAGCGGGAGAGTTAGTTGGAAAAGAAGCGGATGATCTCATAAAGCGAGCGTCAGCACTTGATATTTCTGCAACAAAACTTCGCAAGGCAGAACAAAAAGTTGCCCCCGAAGGAGCTATTGAACGCGACAGAGCGGGTCGTGCGTTAGAAGAGGGAACCCGTACTATTGACGGAAGCGTTATTCCTCGCGCTATTGAAGGAGACGCTGAAAAATTTGGGCAAGCGGTAGAAACTGCTGTGCGCTCTGGTGACGGAGCACGAATAAATAAAGCCCTTGATGATATGGCGGCTTCAAACCAACGTTTAATAGACGATTGGGAGGCATCGTTTAAAGGAACGAGTGAGGGTGCTGAAGCACAGTTTGGTCAGAGTGTCCGTCAGAGCGCGGAGGCAGCACTCGGCCTAGGACAAGGCGCTACCGTGCAAACTACTAAGAAGGGTATTTATGGAGCATTAAATGCTGTACGAAATAGAGCGCGGCAGTTCAAACAAAAGTCTTGGGATATCGGAAGAGTCGCTAAGAAAATTGAAGGCGAAATTAAAATGCTTGGGCCTTCTTTCAAAGGTAATCTTGCCGCATACCCCCCTGAGATACAGGGTCTCATTCAAAGGTTGAGTGCTGGCTCTGCTGGAAAAGAAAACATACCTGTTAATTTTTCGCAATTTCGTCAGCTTGCTGATAAGGTATCCGATGAAATAGGAAAAACAACTGGCGAGACTCAACGGCGTCTGTTAAGACTACAGGATATGTTGAGAAATGCAGAAGGCCAAGGGTTTAAGAATATAGATCCCGACCTTTTTAAACAGTGGAAAACTGCTCAAGATAATTTAAAAGCATTTCGTGCAGTTTGGACTAATGAGTTAGACCGAGGGTTGACTGAACTTAACGCAGACCAACTCGCGAATAAATTTTTAAGGTCTATGAACGATGGCGATACAGTGAACGCTGTACTTGGAGATTTAAAGAAACTTGGTGTTTACGGTAAACAACAAGAAGATTTATTAAGGAACGTTCTTAAAACACGTTTGCGCTCCGCACTTACTCGAACGTTAAAAGAGGGCGATGAAATTGACATTGCTGGTCGACCAAGATCAGTGAAGATAGGTGATCAAAGGTTTGGCACTGATACAGTTTCCTCTGCACAATTCTCACAGTTTATGAGTGAGTACGGTCCTTGGGTGCGTCAGCTTTTTCCGGATGATCCTAATCTTGAAAAGTTCGCTCAAAAAGTTGCTCGTGGTCAAACTTTACAGGGCCGCTATAAAAAGATTAGTCGAATGGAACAAGACCTAAAGAACCTTCCGTTTTTACAAAATCAAAACGCAACTGATTTACAGCGGTTAGCACTTGAAGACCCTTCTAAGTTATTCGACCTCGCGTGGCAAACAGGAAGACGCAGTGTTGAGAACACTAAATCTATTCGTGAGTTGCAACGAATTTTGAAAAGAGGGCTTGAGCCAGAAGAGTTTGCAATAGCCGACCAACGATTGAAAGCCCTCGCTCTCAAAAGATTATGGAACCCTGGTGATGAGTTTGCGGGAAAAGCTGCTGGTCCAGAAACTATAGACGACATCACCTCTAGAAGTTTACGAGAACTTGATGTTGAAGGTGCCTCGTATAAATTAATTTTTGGTGATCAACACGTTAAAAATATGCGACAATTGTTTAAGGAAATGGATGCACTAGCAAACCCCCGACAAGCTGGAGTTGTAGGTCTTGCTGAAAAAGAGTTAGAGAAAGGTATGCTTAAAAAAATTCCGGGACTAATCGCAAGAGTATGGGTTGGCGTTTTAAACACAAAAGCTCGCGCTTTGAACTTAGGGACTAAGTTTATAAAATATCAAGATGAAGCAGCATTTAAACGATTATTGACTGACCCGAAAGCTCTTGACCGAGCATTAAAAATCCGCACCTCAAAAGTAGGGCGCATTTCAGCAAACGCTATTGGTTCAGCGTTGTTTGGGAAAGACGACATGAGTCCATTTCGCCAAAGTGAAATTGAAGAGCTGATAGACACGTATACAATAACAGACCCTTCCGGTAACCGTCGACCTGTACCGATTCAAACACAACGTCAGGCCGTCGATGAAGCGTTGGGCCGTGTTTTAGGGCCATAGGGGAAATAAATTGCTTGAGTATTTTTCAGAAGAAGAGCTTCAATGTCCCTCTGCTAAGATTGTAAAACTTGCTGATGGCTTTGGTGAAAAGTTAGACGAAATAAGAGATTCACTTGGTAGGCCAATGACACTTACCAGTGCGTGTAGGACCAGCGCCCATATAGATTCACTTCTTGAGCGTGGGTATCCTGCATCAAAAAACAGTTTTCATTTAATCGACAACCCCAAATATGGAACAGACACCTGCGCAGTAGATATAGCTGTGCCTGATAGTGAATATCGTAAGGAGCTTATATTAGTCGCCCTAGCCGAGGGTTGGACTGTTGGCGTTGCAAAGAGCTTTATACATATAGATAGACGATCAGATTACACAGATTTACCGCAGGTTGTGTATGTTTATTGAGAGCCATGATAAAGACTTATCAAGTAGGGATATACAATAAACGCATCCGAGACAACATTCGCAACGGCGATGATGTAGACCCTGCTGAGGCAGCATGGGAAGAGGTGCATTACTTTGACATAAAGGCCGAGAGCGAAGAAGACGCTCGGAAAAAAGCTCAGTTTGAACATAAACCTGAAAAAGGTTTTGTTATAGACTGTGTGGACGCCTACGAATTCGGAGAGTAACGTTATGGACCCAGTTACTTTAGCCGCAGTTACTGGAGGGTTCGCGGCTGTTAAATCAGCAATCAGTGGTGTCCGAAGTGCGCTAGAATCAGCGGATGATGTAGGTGCTATTGCTGGTCATATAGACACTCTATTTAAGACCCACGGAGCCGCTAAGAAGCGTATCAAAGATGCTCAACAGAAAAAGAAACTCACAGCGTGGCAAAAATTAATCAAATTTAGGTTGGGCGAAAGTGACGATGAGACATCACTGGCAAACATCACGGCGGCAAAACTGGCGGAAAAGCAACAGGAAGAAGACATTCGTCGGTTGTCGCTTCAGATAAATAAGCGATTTGGACACGGAACTTGGGATGAAATCTTAGAGGCGCAAAAAGAAGCCGTCATAAAGCAGAAGGCACGAAAGAAAAAAGAAGCAGAGCAAAGGGCTGAAGCGAAACTTCAGGCCAAATCATTCTGGCATAAGGTCTTGATAGAGATAGTGAAAGTTATCGGTGTAATCGGTTTTATTGCGGGGATGATTGCGTTCATCTGGCACAACAAGGTCTAAGATGGGCGGAGACGACGGATGTTGTTAACATACACTAATCGTAAATTGTGGCGATGGTTTAAAACACCAGACTATAACGGTCACATAAGCTGGCGTCCGACACTCTATCGGTGGGTAAAGGGCTGGTAATGGAAGGTGCTGTTGACATAAAATTCCTAGTTACACTAGGGGGGATTTTATTTAGTGTCGCGGGAGCGGCGGCAGTCGGCAAAATGCAGATCAAAGCGATCATTGAATCGTTGAGTGATGTTGAAAAACGTTTGCGAGATATCGATAAACGGTTGGATATATTAGAAACTAACCAAGGAATCGTTAGAAATCAAATAAATACCCTCAAAGGCATACTCAGCCCTGATAATTTAGCAAAACAAAACCGTGAAATAGAGGGTATACGAGTTGGCGTTGTTGAAGCACATAAAGATATAGATCGGTTATTTAAGATGCACAACGGGAGCCACCCGCCCCTATCAAAGTAACCACTCTCGATAGTCTTCACCAAGAACTTGTGTCGCTAAATTTATTTTGCTCCGTAACGACTTCAGTATTTTCTCGTCCACCGTGCCTGGAACAAAGAAGTCAATATATGTGACCTTATTTGTTTGCCCAATACGATGAGCACGGTCTTCTGATTGGAGCCTCGTTTCAAGGTCATAGCCGTTTGAATAATATATGACTGTATTTGCTTCGGTTAGCGTCAACCCGAACCCACCTGTTCTAGGCTGACCAACAAAAAACTGAAGTTTAGAGGTAGGGTCTTGAAATTTTTCTACAATACGAGGCCGCTCTTCCGGATCAGTCTCACCGTAGTAATGAGCAACTGATTCAGCACCATAGACCTTGGCTATCTCAGCGACGATTGCTTTTATATCGTGTTGATAGTTAGCCCATATAATGCACTTACCTTCTATCTCCTCAAGGGTAGACATGAGCTCCTTCATGCGGTTACTTGGTATTTCAATATTTTCGCCCGTGTCTGTTTTTGTGAACCCACAAAGAACTTGCTGTAGTCGAAGAATTTGAGTAATCACGGAGTTAGTTGTTATAAACTCGGCCCCCTCTAACTGAGCTATCGCGTAGTCCTTCAAGTCTTTGTAGATACGCTTTTGCTCAGGCGTTAGCTCAACCTCACGAGTCGTATACATTTTATCAGGGAGGTCAATACAATCTTTTTTCAAGACGCGAAAAGAA
>CEOH01022772.1_pt1 | contig 18793 bp, 21 predicted proteins | sample 530311 | NCBI WGS metagenome assembly CEOH01 (sample SAMEA2619923, study PRJEB7988) | marine metagenome | biome: marine biome (ENVO:00000447); feature: deep chlorophyll maximum layer (ENVO:xxxxxxxx); material: "saline water (ENVO:00002010), including plankton (ENVO:xxxxxxxx)" | depth 60 m
GCCATTTACATGCACATGTATGTTATTACCTACCATACGCCTACTTTGGGCATTAGAAAACACTCTAGCCCCTCTAGGTAAATTAACCAATTCCGGCCCTAATTCACCAACTAATGCTGTTCCACCCGAAGAAACACCTCCTTTAGCAAATCTATGTTTGATATTTACTAGTGGTAATTTATTGAGAATTTCAATTAGTGAATTTAGTAATCCAGCACCTAATCCCCATAATACTGTTCCTAATATACCTAAGAAAGCCTTTAGCCCATTCCAAACCATAGATGCCAAACCTTTAGCGAATTTCTTAAGGCCATTCCATAATCCGAACAAATCTCCTGTTAGTGCTGCTTTAATCATATCAAATAAGCCACGAATCATTTTGATAAATCCGTCAAATGTCTTTGATAATAGACCAAACCTTTCTTCAAACGCTTTGAGTTTTTGACCTAGTTTCATATTCTTAACAAAGGCAACAATTAATGTAATTGCAGTAGCAATTATCAAGAAATAATACAATCCCTTCATAGCAAAAGATAACCCAACTTGGAAAAATCTTCCAACGACTTCTTTCATACTGTTTAATTTCTTTCGGAGAGGCTCACCCTTTCTCTCTCTGTAATCTCTATCTTTGATAAATCTCCATCTTTTAGCCCAAGTTTTCTTCTGCCTTCTATAGAACCATTTTGTATCTTGAGTTATCCAAGAACCTTCTCTTAGATTCCCACCTTTATCAGTCAATTCCCCTCTTCTGATATAACGCATGGCTCTACCGCCACCGAGAAGTCCTTTTGCATGAATATCCATTGCTCCTTTAATCCCTGTAGCCGCATCACCATAGGTTGCTCTGACCTTTGCCTGTGCAGCCCGTTTTGCTGCTCCTTTGCCCATTTTCTCAACATGGATATTTTCATCTAAAAATTGTTTATACAGTTGATATGGTTCACTTTTTTTGAACATGTCTTGTTGTTTTTTGCTCATACCCCATAATTTTTTAATTGAAAATGCGGCTCCTTCAGTCATTTTTTCGTATGATTTTCTTAATTGAGTATTTGCTTCTGCCGATTTGATTGCTGTTTTAGCGGCTTCAGTTTGATGGGTATTATACATGTGCATTATACCGCCAATCGCACGAATACGATTTTGCAACTTCCAAAGTCCTGAACCTGATAATATTCGACTAGCAATATTCCATGCTTTACTACCATCAGATAATTCACCAAAAGCAACGCCTAATCCTTCGGCTGAATCAGCAGCAAGTTGCATTGCCTTGCTCAAATCCATTGTTGCTTCAAATGAATCCTTAGCCATTATTTCACCTTATTTTTCTTAATTTCATTATCTATTTCTTTCTGTTTTTTATCTTCTACTTCGGCATGGACTTGTAGCATTTCTAACATCAAATTTAACGGAGTGTGTATAGCATCAGCAGGGTTAATGTGAAACACCAAACTGTAAGAATACAGTAAGACTCGGAAACCAATATGCGGCGGTACTTCTCCGCCATTTACTGCTTTACGAATTAACTTTCTTTTCCCGTATCAACCTCCATCATATCTGAGAAGGGATTGGGTAATACTTCTTTCAATTGATTTCCTATATATGGATTCAACCTAAGAAGGTCTAGAGCCGACAAACTTGGCTCGGTCTTTTCTATGAATTCCTCTACCATGAACTTATACATCTTATTCAAATCAAGGTCTAACTCCTGACTTTGTGTATCTACATTCAACACGGTAGACAAGGCTTGTTCCACTTGAAGCCAAGTGGGTTCCTTTATCCATACTTTCAATATTTCATCAGAATCAGGTTCTACCTTCAAATGATGGCATTCAGTTTCAACTGCAACGAACAGTTTATTCTTGTCACTAACTACTACTTCATTCATTTTATTTTCCACCTACAAAAAAACCAACAAACATACATACTTGTTGGTGGAATATAACCAAAGACGCTTCCTACTTGAAAAACGCCTCCTATCTAATTTTGTGATGCTACTCCGCCGATTGTGACTATTCCCCACTTACCTGTGTAGGTAGTAGTTCCTAATGTTCTAGCCGTGATAGAAACTTCTACTTCTACTGGGCCTTTATCTTCGGGAAATGGAATAGTCACAGAGTTTATGAGATAATCTTGTAGAATCATACTAATTGATTCTGTTTCGCCACTAGTGGAAGAATCCTTTGAGAATGTTAATTGAATATCGCCTGAAGATTCATTGGCATTCCTCAATTCATCCCACACCTTTGAATCAGTAATCATCATTGTCAAAGACAATTCATATGTTCTTTGAGCAGGTATGTGTGCAGAAGCAGTTTCCCTATTGTAATTACCAACAAATGTTTGCGGAGTTATGTTATTACTTATTGTCAAAGTACCATTCTTTATCCTACTAACGGTTTGACCGAATAGTTTGATTGCTCCACCTGAGTATAGGAATGGGTAGTTATCAGTAGCATTGCTGCTGTAGTTAGCCAAACCGCTTGATGCTGTCAATACTGCTGTTTCAGTTACATTATGCATTGGAGTGTATGCATCAGGCATATCGAAAACTCTCCTAGTGACTAAATCTAGAGAAGTTTTCAATTCTTGTCCTTCTTCAAAATTCAAGGTCATAGAATTAACTTGACAACCTGTGTAGATTTTTGAAAGCATATTCTCATTTGGACTTAGCGAATCCTTTGCTGTAGTGCCTGTTCTACCTGCCTTTGAATATAGAACTTCTAGAGAAAAGGATGGTAGCATATCCCCATTTGCTTCTCCAAATGTGTATGTGATTGGGGTTCCATCCCAAGCATGTAAGTCATCTCCAATATTAGAATCATCATGTCTGTATCTAGGAACATTACTAACATGCAATGGTGGATAGAAAACTCCTGTTTTTGCCCTAACCATAGTTTTAGCACTTTCATCTATGAAAAAGCCCTTGTGTGTAGCAATGTTGTTATCAGAAGTAGATGCTAAATCTGTCGTTCCATCACAACCCGACATAGATGTTATTTCACCAAGAGCATAATACAGCCAAGAACCATTGTTCAAGGAAATATCCAAAGAACCACCACTTACGGTTTCTCTGCCTTTGAACTGATAATCGAAGTTTCTTCCACCTGCGGCTGCCAAATTCAGTTGTTTCATTTCCACTTCAAGACTAGGTGGATTGAAAGAATTCACTAATCCTAGCCAATTATCAGAAAGAATTGTTCCATAATTCGCATCTTTGAGTTTGCCGGGAACAGGCGCACCGAATGCTAGAATGGTAATATCAACAGAACCTGCCGGAGTTTGGCTAATGTCTTCATTAAATGTAATTGTATTCTTAGTGTTAGATTTGATTAGTAAATATTGCTCAGGAGTAGTATTGTTATCAGTTTCTATCTTAGCCATACAACCCTGATACAAGTCTTTAATCAATAGAAAATCATCATCTACAGCAGTTGCCAATGTTGCTACTGCTCCACTAACAGTACATTCATCAAGGAATATATCACATTCAGGGGCCATTGTGACCATTGCACCTGCGCCAATAAATACTTCATTACTTACCATTTGATAATCCCCTCAAGTGCTTCTCCCGAATCTTTTCATTTCTACCGATAACTTGTAGCCCAATAATCGTTTGCCTCTATCATTAGCCTCGTTTCTACTAGTAAGCGTGATTAAATCAGCATTATCAGTATATGTTGTGCCGCCCTCAACGGTAGTTACAGTAGGGCGAAGAGAGTTGTTCTCAAGAATGTATCGTGCGATTCTATACAATGCTTGCAATCTATCCCTAGATTTAGTGTTGCTTGCAAAATCCCTACGATGTAATACTCTAATGTGTACTGTAAAGGTAAATGTCTCATTTCTAACAGCATAATCAATAGTAGGATAAGTAGTGCTAGAACTATCTTCATAGACAACAACTACAGATTGTGAGTCAATATCTACCCTTCTTCCTTCTTTTGGCTCAATAGAACGCACATCAATAAACTTAGGTGTAGCGTTGTTAGATGCTTCTATAACACCATCAGAAACTAATTGAGTACCTGCTGAAGCCCAGTTATCACTAAGTAGCCTAATCAAAAATGTGACTTCATCTAAAATTACTACCACTACAACACCTTTTCCTTGAATATTATGAGATACTGCTTTTCGTATTCCTTCAATGCTTCCATGTAAATAGCCTCATCTGACAAAGCAAAATCTGCATAATCACTATCCATCAATAACTCATTTCTAGATTTCTGCAATTCTAGAATTTCCTTGAAAAGATTAGTTAGTTTCTGCATAGTATCACGAAATGAAATGAACGATATTTTGTTTACCTTTTAGTATTGCTTCTGACTCTTGTATCAGTATATCGTGTTTAGTTTTCAAATCAATGTTAGAGCCTGTTTCTGCAATCAAAATCGAATTGTCATCATGTCGTATTACTTCTGCTGCAACTAATTTTGTAGCAGCCTCATGTATTGTTGCCGGAACTCTACTATCTCCCGCAACATAAGTGACTCTAATTGAATGGTTTTCCATGTATGGATATTTCTTGAGGAAGAATATCTTTCCTTCATTGCCCAATACCCAATAGTCTCCCAATCTGCGTTGGTCTTGATTATCAGTAAATGCGGTAACAGTACCTATTGCAGCATTACTGTTATCTGTGTCTACCGAAGTTATCCCACATGCCGAGCCGTCTTCACCTAGAAGAAGGGAAGATATTACCACAGTATCTCCGGCTTCACTATCTGTTGTAGCATAAAAGAAATCTGAAATGTTTACAGCCGTATTTCCATTTGCGGTCACAGATTTTGCTTCTGTTTCTCCTGTGAATTTAGCAGTCTTCATTGGGAATACTTCATTGATAGCATCTACAACTTGACTAGCAGTAGTTTTAGGCCCATATGTATCATAGAAATGTACCCCTTCCACTAAATCAAATACATATGCCCCTACAGTTAATCTGATTCTCCAAGATACTGAACTAGATGTAGATGATGATGGCATCTTTATTTTGGCTGTAGCAGAAGCCAAATCCACATATTCATTTCCCTGCCAAACTTCTAATCTTACAATCTTCTGAATTTTTGGTAGTTCTAGTTGAACAAATCCTACATAGTCTCTCCACTTTCTTATTGGATATGCACCTTGAACCCATCCTTCAAAGGAATAGTATTCATCCTTGTGTATGATTGGTCTGAAAGATTGTTTGATAGTATCGTCTATTCTTTCTTCAACTCTTTTGATTATTTTTCCTATTTCTGCAATAGTAGGAGTTGTACTACTACTGAAAGCAGATATTTGTAATAGATTTGAAACATCTGTATGTGTTGTATAATATCCATTACCACTATTGTAATTTACATTAATGTTTGTGAAATCACTAGGAGAGGATGCCTTTGGCATGATTAGGCCACCATGCTACGCATTCGATTGAATTCCCTTATTACTCTTTTCAATGTATTCATATCTTTCTTTGGAATGTCCTTACTGGCTGCGCCCCTAATTCTTCTTTCACTAAATCTACCTGTTTTGAATTTAGTTCCACCCTTGACACCATATGTTCTAGTATCTATTCTTAGCCTGTCATTTCTGTTTGTTCCCTTTCTAGCGATTATTGGTAAATGAATCCCTCCACCTACCTTATCACCTTCTTCTCTAATTTTACCTTTCCAAGAAGTTTCTCTTAGTTCAGTTTCTACTGATTCGTTAAATTCCTCATAATCAGGGTCTAATATTTTGCTTGTGCTTTTTCCTTTAATGTAATTAAGCCATAGTGAAATAAAATCAACTTTCAAATCTAATCTTTTGTATTTGAAGGTACTCTGACTAAGTATTTTTCCTAATCCACCTTTTGCACCATCATACCATCTTTCTCCATGCCCTTCTATATCTCTATGAATATCACTCATACTGCCTCCTTGAAAAAGAATCAGTAATTTTCCAAGTATTTCCCTTTGTTCAGATTTTGGTATATCCTTAGAATCCTCTATCAATTTACTATTCCAATCTCTAGATTCATTTCTTATTTGTTGAAATCTCTTTTCACCATTAGGAAGTTTCGGAACTTCAGCAAGCCGTACTGCTAATTCTCCTTGAGCAGCCAATCTTTCTTTTCGGTCAATTTCTTCTTGTGTAGGTTTGCGTGTTTGAGGAAAACGAGATTTTTCAATATCTTCTTTGGGAGCAGGTGGTAAATCAGGATGCGCCAATAACCAATCTTCATCTCCATAATTCTTAGTTTTAGGTAATGCGGGTAATGGTGTCTCTGGATTTGCTGCTTCTTCTTTGAATTTTTGATTCTTAGAATCTTTCATATCGAACCATAAATTAGGTATTACTTCGCCAGTTATAATTTCTGAACCTATAAATTCCTCTTCATGATACCCTTTTTCCCAATCATCACCATACCATGAATTCAATACATTCAAATCTGTTTGAGCCTTTCCAATTAATACAGAAATTCTATCAAGAACTTCTTTCTTGTCTTCTGTATTCTTGAATAATTTAATTACGATTTCTTCACCAATTAAATCTGATATTTCTTGTAATATCTTACTGAATGCTATTACTTGTGTTTGCAAAATTTCTATTGCGTCTTCATATTCTTCAGAAGATTCAGGACTAATACTATCTCCTAATGCTCTTTCCAAATCATCTACAGTATCATACTCATACTTTACTAGCGTAATATTTACATCACCAACGGTTAGAAAATTGTTTTCAGGAGTTATGGCATCAAGCACCAATTCTTTCAATTCAGATTTTCTTTGGTCTTGAATAGATTTCATAATCCATTCTTTCATTGACTTTTCATCAAATTGAATTTCTGTAATAGCATCATGAACTTCTTCTAAATCATCATATGTATGAGTTGCATCCCAATCGTCTACAGTATAACTTTCTTTACCCTTCTTATTCTGTTTAGGAGTTATCTTCAATACATGTTTTATGTTTGCCTGTTTTGTTGGCTTGAATATTGCCTTTGCTATTTCTATGGCTTTGAGCATTTTTTCTTCTAAGTTTTCTGGATTATCAGAAATGAATTCATCACTTGTTGTTTCTCCTGAAGTTTCATATTCATCATCTTCACCATACTGTTCTAAATCTTCCTCTATTTCCTTAGCATGTTCTTCTTTCCAATCTTCAAAGGCTTCTTCATACCATCTATCATGTGCTTTATTCCATTCAGGATTTTCCACTTCATTGCCATCCTCATCTTCAATAAATCTATCTAAATCAGATTCTTCTTCAAAAGCATCTTCACTATATGTACTGCCTTCTTCATCTTCAAATTGACTTCTTAATTGCTGTTCCTTTTCTTGTTCTACTATATCTCTTCTAAAGGCATAATCATCAATTTTTTCATCTTTAGGTTTATCACTATCTGAATCAACATCAGCAACTTCTGAAATCCCAAATTGAAAATTTCCAGTAAATCTTCTACCTGTTTTTTGCTTTCCGGTTTTCTTATCCATTATCGGTTTACCATCTCTATCAGTAAGAGGTACATCGTCTTCAAATCCGTCTATATCTCCAAAACCATATTCCTTGAATAACTTACCAAAATACTTCTCTGTATCTATGGATATTTTTATTTCATCATCTTCTTGAGTTATTTGAATATACTTCTCAAGTACATCAGGGAATAAAACAGGTTTATTTGAATCAATCGCATTCATTAATTCATTATCAGTTCTTTTCCTCTTACCTTCTCCTTCTTCATATTTATACCCTAAAATTTTATTCAAATTAGATTCAATATTTCCTAATGTGTATCCTTCTTCATCTAGTTTTCTTTCTATCGGCACAGATAGAAGTTTCTTGTCTTTCAGGTATTTATCCTGAATTAAAATTCTAATTAGATACATCAATTCTTGTTCTTCAATTTTATCTAGGAACTTCTTAAGGTAATAATCGTAGACACCTTCATTGAAGGTACTAGACCTTTCTTTTTTAGGAGGAAAATCGGAATCTTCTAACTGTAATAACTCAGGCATTTGCTTTCTTACATTATCCATCTTAGACTCAGAATCCATATCATGAAATGGGTATGCAATCATTTGCATGAAAAACGGATTACTTGTTAATTCTTCAAATGATTTTCTAATATCACTAGGAAGTAAAGTAACAGAATAATTTAATCCAGCAATTTCATTACTAGAAATTTTCTGCTTTCGCGCTCTCACCATACACTAATACCCCCTCCTTCAAGCGAGCCATTTAGCCCAAGCAACTGCCTTACCTATTCCTGATGCTAAACCTAATCCACTTTGCGGTGGAGTGTATGTCATTTGACCTGTTGCTTGGTCTATCCAATATGGATTATTGAACTGGTCATATCCCGCCGGAGGAATAGGATACCCACTTTGATTATTGAACGCCTGTTGCTGCATCATCATTTGCTGATTCATTCCACCCATAGCAGGTGCGCCTTGAATATTGGATGGGGCTGCTGCTGCTGTTGCTGCGGCTCCATCTGAACCTGCAAATCCTTGAGCCTCAAGATACTGTTGTTTAGCCATTCTTCGCTGCATTATGACTTCACTATTTATCGCACTAGCCAAAAGATTCTGTAAATCTAACTGAATATTTTCATTAGTAATTCCTTGAAATTCCACAAGAGCATCAGGGCTAACAGTCATATTACCATTACTACCTTGAACAAACACTAATTTGCTTAACATTGAACAAACAACTCTAGTTGTTACATCTTCAATTAATTGTTCAAATGCACCTAAGAATGCTTCACCATGATATTGAAAGAAATCCTCTACATGATTCTCTTGTAATGTCAAGAGATTATTCATCATCTTGAAATTAGACTGTTGATTATTGTTCATTGTGGTCATCAAATTACGATTACTTGTACCCCAAACCATCTTACTCACCTTGTTCCTCGTTTACTACCCTAACGCCTTCAGTCAATAGAGTTTTCATTCTTTCTTGCATTCCATTACTCTCAATGATAAGTCTGAACAACTCTTCTTCCTTGCTTTCTGATTCTCCTTTTGGTGGATGAATCACCCAACCTGAAGAAGAAAGGGAAACAATATCTCCTTGTGTTAGAGTTGTTAATGGGCCACTAGAAAGTGGATTGGGTATCTTAGGTCTAGGAATGTATGCGCTGAAACTGAGTCCGTTTTCTTCTGCTAGTATTTGCTGTTCTAACATTTCATATTGCATATGTATTTGAGCATGTTTTTCACAATATGTTCCACGCATAGGATACCCTTTCCTGACTTTATGAAGTGGTAGTGGGGGTCGTAGTGTATCACTACTATCCCATGTCTTTTGTGTACCACAGATAACACATCTATCTTTAATGTTGAAAGCGAATTTGTATGGAATTTTCAAGAATGTTTTCTTTTCAGGTTTCAAGACCTTGATTATTTCCTTTAGTTGTTTTTTCGGCTTGAGGCTTTTGTATTCGTAAACCATTACCGAACCGGGACTTCTAGCCTGAGTTAATCTATCCATAAAAGGGTTAGATGCAACCACAGCATTAGTAGCCCCAATCAAATTAGGCGGCTGATATTGCATTGACATTGACCATTCCTCATTAGTAGTCCTTTATCATTGTTAGGATGCCTCTGTATACCATTTCTGAATCAGATTTAGCACTCACAATGTACTTGAAACAGGGAATACCATTGTCGTTCAATTTCTGCATACCACTTTTGAATGAATCATATATAGGATGATTCTCTATTTTATCATACGGATATTTGTCCTTCCAAATGTCTACTTTGTTTGCCCATATACCTACCGCTAATGGTATTTCGTGTTTTTTCTTTCTTACCTTTCTACCATTAACATTCCAATAAGGGGCGCATATTGTATCTACTAGAAAAGTCCAACATAATTGCTGTTCAATGTCATAGTGCTTATCCATATGTCTATCATCAATCATGAAAATAACATATTTCACATGTCGTGTTCTCAAATCTTCTGCCCATTCAGTCCAAAAAACAGTCTCACCGCCTACATCTGCGGTTTTTATTGTGTGTGCTTCTCCATCTAATTTGACATATTTTCTTGTTGCTCTTTGTCTCCCTACAGTTCTATCTACTATTGTAGGGACTTCGCCCCTAGTTTTGAGTTGATGATGTAATGTGGTTTTACCCACTTGACTAGCACCGTAAACTCCGAAAGGTATTGCATGTAATCGTTGATATAATGCATTCAACTTTTCAAACAATAGGATGGTAAATCCTGTCATTAATGACAAAATATCACCCTACTATGAATAAACCAAATTCCAAAAACCTGCCCATGCAGAACCGAATAAATCTATTCCAAAACTACCAATTAGGTTTCCTAAAAGAAAACTAGCAATACAAGCCATTCCGCCCCACAACCAAAATCTCGCTCTTAGAAACCAAATATCAGCAGAATGCGCCCTTTGCAAATCATACGCTAATGTGGATTCATCGAAACCCATCAGGATTTCGCCAACCATACTAACCCTCACTCATTAAATGTAGTTAGAAATGAAGGACTAATAGCATCCTCTTGTGGCTGTATCGTTCTTGGTGGTGGGGGCATAGGTACATTGTTAAGAGCGTAGTTTTGGTCAAAGTTTCTTAGGGATTCTCTGACTCTCTTCTTGTTCTCTTCTTGTTGAGCCATTCTAGCCCAATACTGCTCAATCTTTCTTTGAAGTAGAAAATTCTCAATTCTATCATTCAAAACCATATCAAACATTGCTTTCATTATCATTATTACACCCACCGTTAGTATTCCGAATAATAGTGCATGAGTCCATCCACTATAGGGGAACAATGTTCCATACTCTGTGTAAAAGAACACATTCATTCCACTTACTGAACCAACGAACAGTATTGTCATTATCAATCTTGTATCTGTATCAATACTTGGCATATTATTCCCTCACGAATACTCCACGGAATATGTTCCTGTTCCTGTAACATCAACATAAATTCCTTCTGCACATATTCTACCATGCATGTCATATTCTAGAGAGCCATTAGATGCTAGATATAATCTAGCAACTTCTACTTTTCCTGAAGTAGTTGCTGTACCACTATCATAGACTGAAACAGTAAATGCAGAACCTGATGCATTAGTAGCATGAACGCTCATTAATTTGCATCTAGCACTAGAAACAACGGCATCAACAGTTTTCACACCTGTAGAAGTACATGATTGGGTCATTCTTCCTCACTCTCAATTTCAACAGGTGGTTCTTCAACTATTGGTTCCTCAACAGGCTTTTCAGCAGGTTTTTCCTCTTTTACAGGTTCTGCTTCCTTTTTCTTTCTAGGTTTCCTTGTCTTCTTTGGGAACATAATTTTCTTAATTGCCTTAGCATCAGGTTCTGCGCCAAATTCTTTTGCTAGAACTCTTAATGCATGACTACTTAATTCTGAAATGCCTCTTTCATCACTAGCATTAAACTCAATTATCATTCCTTCATCACCAATTAGTGAAACTGCCGACCAAAGCGGCATATCCACGAATTCTTCATGTGTTATACTGTATGTGTGTCCACCTAGTCGTACTACGACTGGCCCTTCAAATCTATTTCTAGTTAGTTTCACTTTAGCCATATTATCACTTCGTTTGCGGTAAGTAGCCTCTGCCCCGGTCTGTCGGGGCAGAAACTACTACTTTATGTTGTTCTAATCAAAGGTTTCCGTAGACACGAACTCTGACCATTCCCAAATCTCCACCTGTAGAAGAAGCAGCACCACTACTGGCAACTGTTCCTACAAGTTGGAATGATGCACTACTGGCGTAATCGCCTGAAGTATCCGTTTCCACGACAAATCTCTGTAGGGCTACATTAGATGCTGTTTCACAGCCAGTTATCAATACTGCATGTATGGAACTGAGTCCCAACGAAGAAGCAGTAATTACTTCTCCACCTGCTGTATAACTGGTGATGTTTACTTTAGCATCAACTAGATATTCTTCACCAGCCACTTTAGAGGCAGTTAGCCCCTTGTGGTTTTGGATGAGTGTAACTGTGTGAGTCACTTAATCACCCTCAAGCACTCTTTAGGTTGGTAATCTTTCCTTGACCCTTGAAGAAGGAGCAGCATGTTTCGCCCATTGTGCGATACATACCCTGATTCCCAAGTTTCCCAACACCGAATGGGTTTCCACTAGTGATACCATCCTCAAAGTATTGGGTTGGTGTCATAACAGATAGCCAAAGGTGGTCAGTATCTAGGATTAGCATGTCGCTCAAAGTATTAGTTGTGTTAGAACCAGTAGAAGGCATATCCTTTGCCGGGATAATTGGTATGTCGTAGTAAGTAGCGACTCGGAAGCCGACTTCTGAACCCTTCACGCCTCTTACACCATTATGGGATGGAACAATCTCCTTCCTATCCATAAATCTCTCTTGGCTCTGTAGTAGGTCTGATAGATGCTGAATGGTGTCGTATCCAGTAATGATAACCTTCGGGTTTCCACCATTTTGCCTGATTCTGCGAATCATGTCATTTAGTAGACTTAGTGTTAGAACTCTAGCATCACCTGCTGCATATCCGTCACCAAAATCAACTTCTGCATCTAGGAACGAAGCAGTTCCAGAATAGTCGTTGCTTGAAACAGTTACAGTTCTTGACTCACCGAAAATCTTCACCACATCATCAACTACTGCGGAGTTATCTCCGTTGTTTGCGCCAGTATCCAATAGGTTTGCGTCAGCCATAGCCGCGATTTCAGCAGCAGAAGATACAATCTTGAATAGAGAAGTATAATTTCTCTCAATGTTTGTAGCAGTTCCATCGTCATATCGCTCTAGAGGCATGACTAGCATCTTACTCTGAACTTCTGCGTGGTGCTTACCCATATCTTCTCTAACGATAGCGCGAATATCTCCTACGCCGTCGTCAATTGCAGCCAATTCCATTCCGAGTTCCGAGAACTCAAATAGATGTGCAATAATCTTTGGGCTAACATACAGTTTGGTGTATTCAGGAGCCATTGCTCTGAATCCATCTGCACCGCCTAGTGTTGCGTTTTCTTCTACACCGCCAATTTGGTCGGCTCTTGGTGAACCTGCATTAGCAGATGACATTGTTGCTGTAACAGCATTTGTGCCTATTCCGAATGCAGCATCTGAACCACCAACAGGGCGGCTCTTTAGCACTCTCCATCCACTACTGGTGTATGGTCGCTTTGCAAGCATTGCTAGAGGATTAACCTCTTGGTTTAGCATTGACCATACTTTCTGTCCGTATAGAACATTGTATAGGTCGCCCAAATTTGCAGCAGCAGTAAATGGGTTAGATGCAGCGTCGTGTGGAGTTCCGAATCCACCAACAATACCACCTGCTTTCAGCAGTTGGTTTCCTGATGCCCCTGCAACTCCGTAAGATGCTGCTTCCAAATCTCTCATTGTTTTGATATATCCTGTGTTTTCGCTCATTTAATCACTTCCTTAATTTCCCCTCGCTAGACTGTGAATATCCGACCACGACATGTCAGCAAGTTGCTCTGTCGTTGTAGGGAATCCTTCAGGAATTTCCATAGAAATTTCCTGTGTCTTGCGAATTTCATCATCTTTCTCAGATAGACTCTTTCGTAGTTCTGAGAATTCTTCCTTAAGTGCGGCTACTTCTCCGCGAGCATCATACTCAGCCTTTTCAGCGTCACTCTTCTTGACGGCTAGTTCCTCTGCAAATCTCTCTCCAAAGTGAGTAGACAGATTCTCCATTGCCATCTTTTCTAGTTGTTCAGCCTTGTATTGCTCATATGCCTTCTCGATGTTTTCATTACTTAGATTCAGAGATGTGAAATCTTCGGCTGTTAGACCCTTAGCCATAGCAACCTTCAATTCAGAAGGAGTTCCAGTTGGCTTTCCACCACTAACAACTTCTTCACCAGCCTGATAGTCTCTTGTGCTGTCTTCGTCAAGAGCCATCTCAACCTTGTCATCTGTCTCTTCTGTATCCATGTATGCCTCATCACTAGCGGCTACTGTTTCCAAATCAGATTCATCTTCGCTTTCGTTCTTTGTTTCTTCATCCAAACTTTCATCGCCTTTTTGGAACTCCTGAACCTGCTTTAACAGGTCATTCAATTCCTCAAGCGACTTTTCTAATTGTTCGCTCATTGTTTTTTCCTCCATTTTCAAAATGTCGAATTTCGCTTCGGGGTTTATTCCTTTTTCACATATTGTAACTTCATGTAATTCAAGTTCATCAATTTCGTTGTATTTTCCATATTCATCTGATGTTCGTTCTTTCTTTGAAATTGCCTGTCCACCAATACTAAATGAACGGAGAGTTCCTTTTCTAATACCTCTTGAGATTTCTTTTGCCTTTTCTATGTCATCTCGTAGTTTGATTACAACATAAAAACCAACATCGTCTACATCTGTTTTGTGTACGACTCCGTTGGAATCCCGATATTTGTCTATTACCTCCCCGACTTGAACATTTGAATGATTTGACATTACATTTCTGTATTTTTGCTCTTTCATGTATTTCTTGACTGAATCTCTTAATGCTTCTATTGTTATCAAATCATTTTGCTTGTCTACTATTTCTATTGATGCATACCCGCCAATAATTAATTCATCTGATTTCAATATACTAAATTCGTGTTTGTCATCTGCTTTCATTAACAGAGATTCTGTCATTAACACTTTTTCCACCTTTTCCTCTTACTATATCAACTAATCGTCTTTTTCTGGTGGAAATTCTAAATGAGCGTATTTATCTTCTGTAATATCCCATATATTTTCGTCACCTTTCATATCTAGCATCTTCTGTTTTTTGCCAGTCCATGCTAACCAACGCTTTTGTTCATCTAATGGAATTACTCTCAAATGAACTCTAGTATCGAACTTATCACCATCAATTCTATATTCGTGGTAGCCATCTTTTTGCACACCAAGAATTATTGTTCCTTTGTCTAGTGTTTTCTTTGGCTTACCTATTTTTTCTGCTACGATAGCAGGGAACTTACCTGACTTACCAAATAAGTTGTAAATGTCCTCAGTATCATCTATCTCTATAGTCCAAGCATTTCTCTTGTCATTGACATCTATGATGAAATCTAAATTACCATCTTCCCTAAGAACAATCGTAAAATCTCCCTCTCTACTTTCCGCTTTGACTATTTTTGGCTCTATGTCCTTTTCTAATACATCTTCTCTAGCGGTGAATTTATTCGGATGATGATAAAGCAAATCTTCTTGTTTCCTTAACCAAGTCATTAATTTGCCATCATTAGATTGGAATACATCTACGAAAGTTTCCAAATAGTGTTTCTCTACAAAATCTATAATTTTGTCAAGTGCTAATGGTTTATTTCCTCTTTCAATTATTTCATTCTTAATTCCTATTCTCAAATCAGAACGGCGAGTTTTCATTATCTCAGTTATTTGTTCCTTCCAAACATCTATGTTGTGTAATGCATTCTTTTGCATCAATGAATCTCCTTCAAATCCATAAATGGTAAATCCATCTAAATCTTCTTTGAGAATAATCTCAGCAGTTCCGTGAATATAATCAGTAATGAAATATCCCTTCTTTACTTTCTTCTTCTTCTTCTTAGGTTTGAAACTTAATCCACTCTCAACTTCAAACAATGTCCCAATCGCTTCTCCGGCAGTCCATCTCATGCCAGCAGCCAAAGACTTCTTTGTTTTGGATGCTAACTGTTCCAATGTTTGCAAAGTATCCGTTGATTCTACTTCAGGCAATTCAATTATCTTGGCGGAATAAAGCGTGAACTTATCCTTTGTTTTCTTTACCTCATCAACTTTGACCCTAACTATCTTACCTGCATCAATTTTCTTTTTTGTGTTTAGAACCTTACCAAGCGGAAGATATTCCTTCTCTTCAAATTCTACAGTTTTGTAGTTCCTAGCAGTTTCAGCATTAACTGGCCCAATTCCTACAGTATACGAATGGAGTTTATTTTTTGTCTTTCTATCTGTTAGAACAATAACATCTAAATCAACAAATTTCTTCCACTTAATCCACTTCGGATTCTTCTTGTTTCCAATGTAATAAGTTGATTCTATATCCTTAATCACCACACCTTCTGAAGCAGGTAATTGCATTATTTTCTCAGCATATTTCCCAACTTCCTTAATTGAATCAGCAATTCTAGTGTCCTTCTTAGAAGGGAAGGCTAATTCTTCTGAAGAGTTTTGACTGTATTGATAGAACAAAATATTGATTCTTTCTCTAAGAGTTTCGTCTGTTATGTCCTTTCCATCATGATTCATTATGTCGAAAACATGTGCCTTTAGTTTGCCACCTGTTTCCTTTTTGAAAATATGTTTGATTGTATCTGCCCTATGCAATGGTTCATCCCCATCGAACAACATTAACTCTCCATCTAAGATGCAATCTCCAAACTTCTTCTGTTTCAGTTTTTCAACTTGTTCAGGACATTTTTCAGTAATGTCATTATTGTTGAATGTTAAGATTTTTACTTTATTTCCAATCTTATGTAATTGTATTCTCATACCATCATACTTTTCTTGAACGACAAATTCACCACTAAGCCCCCTTATGTCCTTCATATCTTCCAATTCAAATATTCTATACATTGGTTTGTTAGGAACTATGAAATCAATTTCAGATTTTTCTTCATCATCTGATTTTGAAATATCTAGTTCTATTAGTGAATCCCACTTTTCATCTGTATATTGACTCAAGAATACCTTTTCTAATAGTGCATATGCACCTTTGAATTTACTCTTGATTCTTCTAGTGTCTGTGTTTTCATTTCCGTAGTGTTCGGTAATGTAAAGAGGAATGTCCTTCACTTCTAAATCTAAACCCATTGCACCCTGAGATATTTCATCAGGTTTCAAATCGTGCTTCTTCCATGCTTCTTCAGGAATAGGATTAGGATGAGAGCGTAATGCGTAATGGATAAATGCAGCAAATATAGCATCATTTTCTAGTAATGTATCTATTACTTCATCTCCAAGTTGCTTTGAATATGGGTCACTAACTTTCTTTGACTTGAATCTCATTTCTTTTACAGATTCATAAATTTCCTTAGCGGCTAGTGATTGTGGGTCATATGCATCATCAGAAAATGCAACCTTTTCTTTTAGGTATTTTTTGAGTTCTCTAGTGAAATCATCTAGATTGTCGAACTTGTCTCTAACTTCCTTTACAGTTTTTTTCCATTTTGACCCATACTCTTTAGGGTCATCTTTAGCAGAAAGATATGCATAGCGCACACGCTCAAAGAAATCAAGAACACGCTTTGTCATCTCGTTCTTGTCTTTTTCAAACAAAAGACCGGATAACATTGCCATTAACAAACCTCAATCAAGGTCTTGGCGGGTTTAGTCTACCTCTAGATGGAGCAGCACTTCCCATATCCATCTCCAACAAATCTCTTACGGCTCTATAGGCTCTTTGTGCCAATCTATGTATTTCCTTCGGGTCTTTGGTTTCTTCCAACTTTCGCGTTGTTTCTGTCAAATCCTTCATGGCAGCACCATATCCTATATCCTCCATTGTTCTCATGTCAGCATCTAATATTGGATTTGATTCAGTCATAGGTGCAAACTTTTCTCCGTATGTTTTTATCACCTTTTCAAATATGTCTAACATTGATTTTGTTATGGAATCCAATGATTTCTTGACTTCATTAGATTTATCTTCCTTACCTTCGATGTTACTAGTTTTAGGTAGTGCTACCTCAGAAGGATTCTTCTTTGGTCGCTTTACCTTAACATCCTCTGTATCATCTTCTAGTTCAACAGTACCAAGATGCCCTGCATGTTGCAGAAATTCCTTTGCTTTCGATATGGCTAGTTCTACCATCTTTTCTTCTTTTGTTACTTTCTGTGGCATTTTTCCATCCCCTTAAATTGCTCCCAATAACACCTGTAATTTGTTTAATGCATTACTAGCATCATCGAATGCTCTCTGTATTTCAGGTGTTGATTGAGTGGAATCCAACTCTTCTAATTCCTGTAATTGTTCCACCATATTTCTCATGCTATCTGCAATATCACTTTCACCTAATCGGTGTGTCCCATACAGTTTCTCAACCTCTTCAGATTTTTCTTCATCGTCACTTAGAACAGCCGCCCCTACAAGTTTAGCAGCAGTACCTACTCCTTTCTCAGTATCCTTTAGTATATTTTCCCAACTCATCTTAATCACTCCATGTAAAAGTCTTTTTCTTTAAGCCATTCTTTAGCACCCTGAGTTGCACCTACAGAATCAAATATATTATTTAACGAAGTCATTAGAAATGATGCGAATTTATCGGCTTGCTTATTCCAGTCTTCCTTATTATCAATCTTTTCAAATTCCATCTCCATGTTCATCAATTGCCTTAACATAACCATCCTAACAGGATTTTGCGGCTCAAATCTATGAATTAACTTTTGATAAACATCATTAAATACATTTTCTGCTTCCTCTGTTTTATTTGTTCCTTCAATCAAGTATTTATTGGCTTCCTTATCCCAGTCTATTTCTTGTAGTTTTCCCGCCGAAAAAGAAGGCATTTTAGGGTCTTCCTTTAGTACATCTTGCCAACTCATCTTAATCACTTACCTATGTCTAGCAATAACTCTCTAGTTTCTATTAAAACATCTTCAAGTTTCCTTTCTAATCCATCTATTTCCTTAGCAAACTCTTTCATTTCCATATACCTATCATCACCGTCTGGTAGTATCTCTTCTGCATAGTCGTCTAAGTTTTTAGATAATATACCTAAATCATTGAAACTAACATTAGTGTGCCAATGCTTATCAGTAAGTTGCTGAAATACAACTGGGATTGGGTAATACTTCTTTATCTCTTCTTGCCAACTCATTTATCTCCCCTCTATTTTACTAACCAGTTTA
>CEOH01008478.1_pt1 | contig 18588 bp, 4 predicted proteins | sample 530311 | NCBI WGS metagenome assembly CEOH01 (sample SAMEA2619923, study PRJEB7988) | marine metagenome | biome: marine biome (ENVO:00000447); feature: deep chlorophyll maximum layer (ENVO:xxxxxxxx); material: "saline water (ENVO:00002010), including plankton (ENVO:xxxxxxxx)" | depth 60 m
GAGGGGGACTGTTGCGGCTTCTGAAGCGGAATATTCAAAATCAAGAGGCCACACACTTGACCCTGTGATTATAAGACCTTGAGAGTTGGCGGAAAACTTTGGCAGCTGCATCATGTTCTGGATCTTGAGTTCCGTCACACTATAGAGAATATTCGATTCGGCCGACTTCATAAAGTCGCCCAGACACGCATTAACGCTGGAGCCAGAATGATATAAATTCATGGGAAGAGATCGATATGGTGACATATTGAAGGTCTCTGTTTCCCCGGGCCAATAACTGCTTAAGGGCCTACGCGTGTTATGACCCAATTCTCCAGCCCAACGGAAGGTAGGACAATCTAGCCAAACATCATCGATATCGTATCTCTCTCTAGTCCGAACCTTTGATTGGTATGCATTGGTTTCCTTAGGATAGACAACTTGCGAATAGTTAACCATAAAACTGAGGTCATTGTTGACGGCAAAATCAGCTACCGTATTATAGGCATTACCTTCATCAGCCACCTTCGCAAGATCTAAAATATTATTAAGTCCCGTATTAGAGAAGTAGTCTAAATTATTTTGATAGGAAACAAGTAACTCAACATTGTTAGCAGGGTCTGGATCAGAGGTGTTATCCTCGAAAACAAACTTAATTGGTCTGCCAGACGACGCTACTGGGGATTCATAATAATCGACAAACCCATCGGGGCGCAGGCCGCGCTCGTAACCAATTGGGCGTCCGTCGGCATTTCTCTTGACAATAGTCTTAGGAGCCCGAACATGGCTTATAATATTCTTTTTTCTAAGGGATCTTGCAACTTTATGGTCGCCGGCGCGCACCTGCTTCCATGTTGGATACCCATAGGGACCATTCCGATTTAACATCAAAGAGTTAAAGAATGCAGCTCTTGTGAAACTTGGGCCCCAATACCATTCTGCTCTCATCCCCGGGTCGCCGGTCGCGAATCTTGGCGCGCCAGTAGGCATATTTGAATCATAGGAACTCGTAAAGAAACACCAAATCCCGATTAGGCCATCCCGGGCGTCCCTCAAGTCATCAGAATTCGGGGGATGGTTTGCATACTGTACTGCCGCCATTGTGTTCGGGTCGAGACCAGCGTTGGCGGCACTTGGATCGCCGCGGTGAATGGTCTGATAAAGAGAAGCATCTCCAGCCATTCTTTCGGGCATGAAGCCGAGTTGATGTCGAGAAGAGCTTATATGATCAACCGTTAGAATATTGAGCCCCGTAAAGCTTGTGGGAACAAAGTTATAAAGTTGATAATCAGGGCTGGTTCCACCAATTGTATAAAACGCTCTGTAGTTGGAGGCAAGAGAGCCGATTGGAGCGCTGGCGGAGAAGCGTAGTGGTAATTGATTAGCAGAAATACCAGGATAGAGCCAGGATTCGCCCACATCGAGGAGCCCCCAATCACTGGCCGTTATCAGCTGCGGGAATGCTGAACCACTATAACTTGATGGCTTTTGTAACCCGGAAATGGTCGAGCCACTATACATGGCCGAACGAATCCACGAATACTGCGCATCTGATTGCGGGATTTGATGTTGCACAAATTGGTTATCGTAAATATTGACTCGCCTAACCGTGGTTGGGCCCTGGCCAACCAGGAAAGGCTCTGCATCGGCCGCGGCGAGGGTTGCAACACCCTCGCTTCCTGTCGCAGGTAGGCTTCTATAGCCTGGCTGTCGAATGAACGGGGCTCTGTTTGCGATTGTACTCGACGCGGCAACACTATCTCCACTCTTAGCATCCATCTTATACCATGCCAACAATCCCTGTGGAAGCGAGGAAACTGAATAAAGTGAAGTATCTCCCAGATCGGCAATTTTACCATGGTTATAAAGAGAGTGGGCCTCCTCCGGAGAAAGCGCTCGGTCCCATATACACACATCACGAATGATTGCAGGGGGCGCAGTTCCAACGGAACCACTTCCAATGGCGCATGCATAAGTATCGATGTCCGTGGGGTTGTTTACCTGCAAGAAGACAGAGGCATTGGACTCCAATAAACCATTAACATACAGCCCCGTTGTTCCTTGTGTGCCGCCCTCATAGGTGCACGTTACATTCCACCAAGATCCAGAAGTTATGTGGGTGGTGCCATAAATGCGACCGTTGCTGCCGGCTGTTCCTTCGATCTCGTATATGGGAATTGTTTGGCCGGAGTACAGTGAAACATACAGTTTTTTGTCATCGTTTCCAAATGTCATTAGTGGATATATTGTGTCGCCCGAGTCGGGGGTCGGCTTGAACCACAGTGAAAATGTAAATGGGCGGCCTTCGTTTGCGGCATTGAGATTTCCAATATAACTTTGCCAAAAGTCCGCTGAACCGATATTAACATAATCTATCCCTGTCGGACCAAATCTTGCGCCATAACTTTCCACTTCTTTGATCGCTTTGCGCGCGTTTCTATTGGTCTTGTGCCAGGAGGGAGTTTCGGAATAACCTAGGCCACCATCAACACGAGTGCTAGCAACGTCATCTCCCGTTGCTATAATCGGAGAACCAACCGCCGCCGGTGGCGATGGAACCGGCACAGTGCGGATTCGGCCGAAGGCCGCGTCTGTACCGTAAATGCCACAGTGTAAAGCGGATAGTTGATTGAGGCCGCGGTTCCAACCCAAGTGGTCCACCACTTTAATACCACCCGATATTGGTGCAGGAGCAGAGCCTGAGGCGCCAAATACTCGTGGGTAGGCCATGGGCCCTGCAGGTCCTGCGGATCCTGACAGTCCATAGTTAATCGCTCCCTGGTTTCTATAGGGCGACGCATTATAAACCGATAGCTCTTCGTGCGGCTGATCTAGATATCCGCGAGAGAGTGTCTTGTATTCGCCGGGAGAGCTAAAGCGATTGACAATAATCGTTTGGTTTGAGTTGGGACCACTACGATCGGGAAGGGCGAAGGAGCGACCAGCCAATCCTGCGATTGTTTCTCCCCTCTGACATTCTAGCGTGTCGATGGTCTCCAGGACAACGGGGCCGGCTGAAAGGCCGCGGCGGGCTTCGAGTACTGTGCCATTTACTACGTCAATAATTTCGGATGTGTTGTCGTCCGGACCGTTGCCCATTCTCCACCAATAAACAAGATTTTCTTGGACTCGCGGGGGGCTGTGATCTTTAAGATTCAAAGTTGCATTCAGATATATGTAAGAAGCCTCTTCGTGGGTCAAGTTTGTATTATAAAATGCAAGATCAGATATGTAACCATCGAAGTTTTGTGTGCTATTAAGGCGCCCAATAGGCACAATACTGCCCCACTCAGTTCCTGTGCCAGTCGGCACCGAGGTTTGGGTAAGTGGAACCCTATGGCCATTTACATAGACAGCCGGATGGTTATCCACCGAAGAGTAATCATAGGATATAGCCAGATGGAACCACTCTTTTCGTGCCAAAGCATTGGCAAGAATGTCTCCCTCGGTGGTGACCCACACGCCGTTGGTGCCGCTGAAATATTTATAGATGTTAAGCCTGTTCAGGGAATCAAAATATGCAATGCCGTATTTCGAGACGTCGTAGTAAATATATTGCGTTTGGCCGGGGGAATGAGTTTTCATCCAGAAAGACCACGTGGAGGCATCGTTGGTATTCATGGCGGCATCAGTGGTAAACCGGTAGGCATCCTTGGTCGAATCGTTAAAAGCGGACGCGGAAGTATTAAGAACGCGCTCGTTAACCACCCCCCCTAGCGCCAGCTGTGGCGTCAGAGAGAAAGCAAAAGAGCCAGACCCATCAATTCCTGCATTATAGTTGAAGAACGGGTCATTGATTCGCCGCGAATTAGACTGAACAATTTGATAATTCTTACTGTAGTTTCCGATGGCACCCTGAGCCACAGTTCCAGGAATCCGAAGTCCTGTTGATGACGTCGTAATTTTGATATTCTGGATGTTAACCGGTCGCTTGGTGCCGACATTCCGCAAGCGATGCGCCATAGGAACTCCCGGATCTCCGCCCGGGTTTGTCGCGTTGTAGTTCGGTGAAACCACCGAGAGTTCTTGACTAGAGATGTCTATCTTAAAAGCTTCTCCACGGGTTGAGGCATTATCTAAGGTGCCCGAATTAATTGGTGTATGTCTGGCTGCCCGGCCGCCAACAAATTGCTCCGTAAATGGACCCTGCATCGGTATGTCCGAACTGTATACCAAATCATGATGAAGATTAGTGATCTGAACGCTGGAGGTGAAGTTGTCAACCACATCCTCGTTATAGCCTGTGCGAACAGAAGAAGAATAAATACTAAATGGCAGGATCAGGTTAGCGTCCATTCTAGCCAGCCCAGGATTGACCTTGTTAATGTCTGGGTCGACGTCAAAACCTAAGCGTTGTTTATAGGCTGGATGGTAAACATCGGTGGTGTCTATTAGCTTTTCTACATCCGAACCATATCCAGCGATCGTGTTTTCAGGGGCGCCGCCTCGAAGAGCGCCGAAAGGTGTTGTGGCCGTATAAACATAGTTTACCTTCTTATTTTGATTGAATCCAATACCGCCCAGCGTCCATTTACCGCTACCACCAAATTTATAGGGTGCCTTTTGGGCTCGCAAGTTTTTGGTAACAGCATTACTAAGAAGGACTTGTTTGTCAATATTGACTGCTGCCGTAGAGGAAGAAATCGTATGCACTGCTCGCTCGGCTCGGGACTTCCACCAAATACTATTTTGAGTGAGAGTCGGAATCAGAGAATTATCTGGATTCAGAGGCGCGTGCATGAACTTCCAATTATTGAAGTTAATAGGTTGCGACGATCCGATTTGCCGTCGCGAGAACGCGTTCATCGAATAGAAGCCAGTTCCCTGTGGATCGCCGGAAGGAGAATTGTCCATTTCTCCGGTTGCCTCAATACCAGTGGCCGTTCCCTGAATTGTGGGATCCTGTGTTTTAACATTCTGGAGCTTGTGCTGGTACTTGCTCCGCTCAAGCATATGACTCTCGATGATTGTTCGGACATTCTCTGCAAAGTCTGCAGATGCAGGAACCAACTGATCCAGCATTGAGGTGAGCGATGAATCGAACCACTTGTAGAATTCATAGAACTTCTCAAAATCTACTTCGCTGTTGCTTACTCTCTCAAAGAAACGCTGGCGCAGCACCTTGAGTCCCTTATATTCAGGGCGATACCTGTTAACAGGCGCACCGATAATTGTGTTGATATCTTTCAATGTTGCAAAATAATTGATCATCTCCACGGAGACGGCAGATGCCATACTCTTTTCAAATGCATAAAAGTAATTAACTGGGCGAGAGTCTCGCGTAAATATTTGCTGATCTTGCGCATTCAATACCTGAACCATGTCGCTCGAATTAACATTTTCGGGCAGTTGCAACTTAGATATAATCATGAAGTCTTTATCAACTGCTTTTGTGGTGCTTGCATCGAAAAGATCACCTCGTGCAGTATACTGCTTGTTTAATATATCGCCAATCCATCCCTGTCGAGATGCCGGGTTGGTGGCATGGGCATATTCATCTTCTACCACAAACTGGCCGCTAGCGTTGGAACCAGTGTTTTGAGCAAACTCCCAGTTGAAAAGAAGCGTGTCAGAAGTTAAAGTTTCTCCATATGGGGCAGTTGGTTCGAATCTGTACGGATAAAATGTGGGACGGCTAGTACCATAGTTCTGTGTATCGTAAGCGTGACCGCGGAGGGAGTCGTCATCTACATAATCTAACCAGTATCGACACGCATTTACCCTAACGTCCGATGACTGAAGCACAGTGCCATTGAAGTCCTGGCGGTGAGCGCCGACGAAGACCCTCTTACTTCCCGTCACAAACCCAGCAGCAGGAACTCCGGATGCGCTGCCGCTGACTGTAAATTCATTCATTACCTCACCGGAATCTATTTGAACACCATGTAGTTCAACCATATAGATGCCCGAATCGGCTCCGAAGACCTGAGCGGTGCGCGGGTAGTGTTCAGGGCGGATGCGAACTGACAGATTCCAGTGAGTATTCTGATATACATCCTCGAACAATTGTGACTGCAGGTGCGGGACAAATCCCCCAGCGGTGCCTGTAAGTTCAAAACGGACATTGTCCGACTCTATCTCATCCCTAACAGCGTATACCTGGAAGTTAACTCGATCTGGGGATGGCCAGGTCAGCACATCTTGCGACTCGTCAGTGCCGTGCACACCAAACAGCGAGGCACTAATAGTATTTGTGTTAAAGTAATACTTGGACTCTTGTGTTAACTTCTGTGGGAAGAGGACGTCGGCTTCTAAGGTTGTGGCAAATCCTCCGGTCAAATGAGTATCAGATGGAATAAAACCTGTTGTATTTGTTGTGTCGGCAGAATCCTGGAATTGATAGACCGTAGCATACTGATGATCTGGGGTATTAAAGTTAACAAATCGATCAGCAACTGAGACTTCCCGACGGTTGTCTCTAATTTCGTATTCAACATTGTTGCCATACATATTAAGCTTGACCAGCTCATCATCAATTCCAAATGCTCGAATTAAATTGCGGAAAGATTTTTCAGTTCCCTTGGTTTTATAAATGTAAACCAAGTTATTATAGATGTTTTGGTAAATGGCATTCTTGATTTCAGTAAGTGACTTCTCGTATAAGCGGTCCTCGCTGCGATCGGCGAGCTTCTCTAAAACATCAGCGTCCACAAACAAATCAGAGACCATAAGGCCCATAGAGTTCAAGAGCTTGTCAGCAAACGGAAGCGGCTTCTGGCCAGGAGTATCTTTGGTATACTGAATATTCTTTATACCTGATAGTTCCTCAAGCTGAAGATGTAATGTGTCAAAATAGCTGGATAGAATCTGTGTCAGGCTACGTAATTCTTTCTGTCCTTCATAGTCCTCTTCGGTAATCCAAGACGGAATAGAGTTATAAATGGATGAGTTGTTGTTAACATCGTGAGAGGACCCGGTAAACTGCAACGATGTTGCCAGCTGCTTGACTGCTGGATGATTTGTACGGATAATAGGGTCTTTGAATTCTTTTGTAGCAGACAGAGATTCTACCATAGCTGAGCCGGTGGAGCGAGAATTAACTCCATAACCAGCCCAACTACCGTTCGTAATACGCCCAGAATAATCCAGAACAACAGAATCTACGCTAGTATCCCCTGTGATTCCTTCGTTGAACTTATAATATACTCCTAGATGAGTGTTGACAGCCTCAGTTGTCTCTTTAAACGGATCTGGATCATCGTTGGTACCGCCGCCAACTTGTGTAAACCAATGACGACTAATGTCTTTGCCTGTGCGCTGAGTTTTCCAGTATCGGAATTCATCTACGGAGCCCGTTAACTTACCAGCATATGCTGACGCTTTCGAGCCAGTAGTAGGTGCGGTTATCAGAGCGCCGAGAGTAGCCCTCAGAGAGCCTGTGACGTTCTTTATGATCGTAGAGCCACCCACACTCACACTAGCTGAGGTATTAAGCTCTCCGTCGACGTAGAAGGCTGTATCGACGTTTCCGGGGGAGGACTTTAACGATAAGGCATAATGATGCCAATTGCCATCGGCTACGGTTGTCGTAGTGATTGCTGACGTTCCAATTGGAACCGTTTCAAATCCACTTGTGCCCGACATTACTGTTAGACGGAAGGGCGCAGTACTACTGGCGTTTCCTGTCAGTTCGAGACGGAGGCGACCATAAACAGATTCTCCCGGGGAGCTTCCATTCCATAAATCAAAGATGACTTCTTTTTCTGTTTTTGTGGCATCAAAAGCGTCCTTTTTGAGCCAGAACTCAATGGTAGCGCCCTTCGTCTGTAGATCAAACTTTAGGTTGCTTTCTCGATTTAAGGTTGGCTCGTAATAGTTTGAGCCGCTAAATTGAGTCTTATAGGGACTCATCCCTTCTGGGTTAGGATGAGGGCCGCCCTCAAAGTATATGTATTCTGTGGACGATGGAAGGCCGTAGCCATCATTCTGGTCTCCACTTAAGGTGCCCCACCCATCCGATGAAAACTTAGCATATCCGTTGGTGCGAGGGTATTTGTTGTCAAAAATGTAAAGATCTAAATATGTGCTTTCATTTTCCCACTTAAGACGCTCTTTAAGCGACCCGTCATAGGGATAATAGTTAGCAATCCAATTTAGGGCCTGGGAATAATATTCCTCTGCTAGACCATAGCGCGCAAAATTATCTGGTAAAGCAAAATCGACGCGGGGAATAAACCTCTCCTCACGAACAATGTCTTGCTCCTGGTATCCTACCGATTCTATTTCTCCGCCGATTTCTTCGGCAGACTTGTTGGCTAGCGCCTGAATTGTGGTCGCTTTACCAAAATAATCTTTGGCACTCATGTTCTAATTATTCTTCAACTCTAAATTTAAACGTTTGCATTTGTTCTTGCCAGTCCCCTATACTATCATTATAATAAGATAATTTTATCTCATACATGTAACCCGGCTGTAGCAGGCTCATGTCCAAATCAAAATAATTCCCATCGTTGTCATAAGACATATACGTACTATAGTTAGAAGCTGTGCCGTATGGAATAGCGTTGTAATTGTCTGTCACACGGCGCACGCTATAGGAAGCGCTCTCTATAATATCGGTTGGATTGTTAGTGGTTGCCTTTACATAAACAGTTGGATTCCAGTTCCTATCGCGAACAAAAAACCTAAATCGTGACTTATCATATTTGGAATAAGACTTTTTAAGATTGGTACACGATGTTATTCTATTAAAAGTTGGCGCCGAACTATATGTTGGCATCTGTTCGGGATAAATGGATCCTGTATAATATTGAACGTTCATATCGCCAGTAGCACCGCTGTGCCACACATCGAATAAAGCAAGACCAGTGCCTGTCAGAGCCACTTCGGCTTTGTATATGCCCGTGCTAACCCAAGATGCTGTGATATTCTGCGCCCCATTGTACAAAACTTTCTTTGCACCTTCCGGAACGGAAGTTCCGCCATACAAAGAAACACACAAAGATGCCCCTGTGCCAATGTCAGGAATATTAACGAGGCGACCTCTAATATAATTGTAGAGATAAATGCTATTAAGATTGTCGGCTGCAGGCGCTAGTGAGCTGGAATAAAAGAAGTTCTCCCTATCGTCAAGCACCCTAGAATCCCAGCGGGCTTCAATGACAGGGCGCTTAAAGAAAAACTCACTAGATCTAGCAAAAAACTTCTTTGTATAGTATGATTGGGTAGCCCCACTAACGTTTTGAATACAATTAGCTGTATTGGTGCCCGTAGAACTAGAAAAGTAGGCCTCCTGGCTGGCAGTTAGATGAATTCCTACTCCATAATTGTCGATGTCGCCGGCGATCCACTCTTCTACAAGAGTGGTAATATCGAGTTCTATATCCTCGTAGCCGCGGTCGAAAGACACATTATAATTGGTGGCAGAAGACGTTAGATAATCTCCACCAATAGTAGTCCAGTCGGTAGAAGTTGTGGCCTTAAGCCAATTAGCGGAACCTAAGTCTTTATACTCATCCATGTCTAGGCCGGTGCCCTCGCTCCAAGAACGTGAGACAGGAGTGACAACTAAATTAAAATTCTGCGGCAGCGTAAAGGGATGGCGCGCGTTATACATTCGAAGATAGAACGAAACATTACCTTCCGCGGGGATTGTTCCAGCTGTCCTATCTGAACTAATTGAAGATATCGGAAACTTAACCAGCATCCGAGATAATTCTTGTGTCTGACCCGTGCTAGCACTCAGTTGACCATATATAGAAAACACTTCCAGCGAATCCGCATATCCCATGTTAGAGCCCGTGCCCCTGGTAGTGAGATCCGCTTCGAACGCATTGGTGATGGTGGTGTCTGCATCAGCAACGTATCTAGCAATTGCCATTATCTGATGGTCCCTTCTATATCGGTGTTAGGAAACTTTAACTCAAAAATTGTTGTTGTTGCGGCGTTGATCATTCGTCCGTCGGCCGACATATTCGTCTGAAAATCAAAATTGCTCTCTGAGTATCGACCTCCCTGCTTCGGGACAATCTGTACACTTTGAACGTCCAAGATCCCCTTAACTTTTAGCAACTCTCTAAACACGTCGGCGAGTATGATAGATTGTCCTATGTCAAATTGATTTTTCATATAATACTTAGCAAGCCTTTGATTGGCACGATTGATAACAGTATATCGACTAGCGTTCGCTTCCAGAGATACCTGATACTTTATGCCAAAATTAACAATTTGCGCATCTAAAATATCAACTGTATCGTTTATCATTTTATACTGTGAGATCCAATTTTTTATGTTATTTTTTAGAGTTGTGTTACTTGGCGTTAGTTTACCGCTCGTATTGGTAGAAATCACATACAGATTTAGGTTTCGTCTAAACTCGTCAAAATCCTTAACAATTTGTGCTCGGTGAACCGCACCAAACTTACCGGGCATTCCGTAAACTAAGGCTTGATAATCCTGTGCAGTAACAGCTCGGTTCTGGGTCGCGAAGTAGCTCTTTACGCGCTGACGGATTTCTTCGGAGTTGGGAAGTTCAATACTTCCAACAAACGGCTCATCGTTGGTGACCTCCAAGGAAGCTTGGACTGCGTTACGGGTCGCACTCACGAGGGCTCCCTGATTTTGAAACTTAAAGTAAGGAGCCGTAACTGTCGTGATGGAATCAATTGCTGCATTTACATCGGCACCAGTATTGATTCTATAATTTATTGTCAAAGTAGTGTTAGCAGGCGCGATTCCAAACTTATCCGTACTTATCAACTTGGTAGGATCAAAATCCAAATCAGTTATATAGTTTCGACCATTGAGGTCGAGCATGAGATGTGTGGGATCCAAAACCGAATTACTCAGCAACTCCGAATCAGAGCCGTAACCAAACTGCAAAAAAGAAGACACTGATGTTTGTTCCAGCACAAACCGACGAGCAACTGGGACGGCCTTAAGAATGTTTGGAACGGTCGACCGGTTAGAGTCACTATTCCGGATTGCCTTGTAAATAATGTTCTGTGACAAATTGTCTACCTGAACATATTCGTGACCCTCGGTGTCTGTTACACTTAAAACATCTGCAATGTTTTGAGTGGCCAACGGTACCTTCAAAAATCTCTGAAAATTTCCTACTGTAATTTCTTCGGTGGTCGCCCTGCCAGAAACTGCGCGTCCGAAGGCTCGGATAATATATGCTGTGGCACCACCTGTCGAGGAATCGGCATCACCAACAACCACTTCATTTGTGGGGATCGCGAAGTTCACGTCAGTGATCAAAGTATAAGAGCCTCCCCCCGTGGAGTTAAAAGTAGATCCCGCTTTTAGCACTGGGGCATAAGATAAATCAGGGCCAGAACCTACGGAAGCTGCGGGGACTCTAATATAAAATGTAAGGAGCCCAAAAGATGAGGGGCTAGCTGGAAGCCTAAAGCCAAGTTGGCGCGCGTGGCGAACAACATTACTATATTGAATCGCCGAATCTAGGAAGCTTTCGTTAGCCTGATAGTCGGCATAAAAGGATAGAATATCACCAACATATGCTACCGTGTCTAACATCAACGAGCCGAAAGATGCTTCATTAAAGTCCTTATATGTATTGGGATAGTAGCGTCTAGCGTAATTTTCTAAATCATTACGTATAGAATCAAAATCTCTACTAGTATAATCTATGGCTTGTTGTTTCTTCGGCATTGCACGGGCTCCCGCTTCTAATTAGTTCCCAAAATCAATTTCAATTGTTGTAGACGTCGCTAAAGGTATTATTGTAAAGTGGATAGTAATGGATAATGTGTGAGGATAGAAATCTGGGCCGGGCGCAGGAGTAGTGAAATCAATTTTATTAAGCTGTATATAATCCATATATCGATTCACCTGTTCGCTTATCTTTTCATTTATTCGGTTATGTAATTCAGGGCCTGACCTTTCAAATAAATATCGTTTGAGGCCCACCCCAAAGTCTGGGTTCATTATCCTTTCACCAGGGATGGTCAAAAGGAGCATCTTGAAATTCTGCCTCACCAACTCAACCTGATCTGTAATCAGCCCATAAGGGCCATATACCTCATCTACCCTTAAGGGCAACCTTGGTGCGTATCCTCCTGCCATGTCTCTACCTCCTCACTATAATTAACATTCACTACCGCTTTCGTCTTCAGAAACATTAGTTACTGGTGCACCATCCGAAGATCCAGAGTCCCCTCCCAGCTCTTCTTCCAAAGCACTCTTAAGTAGCATCAACAACAAATAAACGATACCAAATGGTCCAGGCGGCAACATGAGCAGACCCAAGAACGTGCCCGTAAAGTCCACGCCCTCGACCGTAATTCGAGGGAAGAAATTATCCATAATTTCAGGAGGTACATTATTTCGTGGGTCGCGAGGGTCGGGATCGCCCTCAACATATGTCAACCCTTCCCATCCAGGCCCACCAGGAATCGTAAAGGGCTTCTTTGGGGGGTTACCTATGAAGACCGCGCCTCCAATTCCAAGCGGACCATCACCAATGAAATTTTCAGCATCAATCGATGCCGGGGCTGGGAAAGGTTCATCAGTGTCAGGCGGATCGGTGACCAGCTGGAATCCCTTGGCTGAGGCTTCCATCGCTATTGTTAGCAGGCAGAAAAGCAATCTTAACACTCCTTCGCCGCTAATATTAGGCGCGATTCCCGGAATTTCTTGTTCAGGATTATTCGGGTCAGGGTTGGGGCCCCTAAGTTGTTGAATCGGCGGTGTTGCGTCTATGGCCTCTGTTAGTTTAAAGAACACCATTCCAGTAATATCCCGAATAATCTTCGACAGTCCCACATGAGGATCCATCATCTCGCTCACACCACGCAAAATATTAATCGGAGTTTCAATAAACATCTTCAAAATAAATTCTAAGGCTGATTGCTGGAGGTTATCGGGAATGCTCGTGCCGGAGCCTCGATTGGCTGCTTCGGCCTGAGGTGAGGGCCTGGGCTCTGGGTCCGCGATTGCATTTTCGTTCCTTATCGTGTCGAGGAAAATGTCTATCACCCTAACTTTCGGGGCTAGCAATAACTTGTCAAATTTGGGGAAGAAGTTAGTAGTAAGATAAAAATTGTGCATGATCGGTACTAAGGTCATCAAATCACGATTAAATGTTTTGCCAAAATAATCTTTGAATACCGGGTCTGCAGCAACAGATAAAAGCTCACTGTTGTTTGCCACGTCTGTGTACATCTCCAGTTGTGATTTTAATATTGGCACATCCTGCTGTTCATACTGGCCCGTATTGGGGTTGAAGGCGAATTTTGATTCACTTTGTAGCGTCGTAATCTCATTGGCAAGAGCCAAAGACGTTCCCAAGCGCTTTAGTCGAATTCTATAGAAGGTGATATTGTTGCCAAAGTTCATTTTCAAATGGGGAGCGATTCCGGTCGTGAGCGCATCGGCGAAGAGCTGCTTTTCGGGTCCCGCATTATCAGTCTCATCAAATGACTCAGGCATATAATAAACAACCTCATATCGCATGTTGAGGTTAGTAAACTTTAGTTGTGGTATTGTGTTACTGTTCCCCGCTCCAACAGCGCGGCGAAGGCGGGAACTAAACAAAATCCTTCTAAACAAGTCTTTCTCTATGCCATAGTCTTGCCCTGTTGCTTTTTGTATAATCGGCGGAACCACAGCGTTCGCAACTCCTTCCACCGCATCCCAAGTAACATATCTTTCTAAAACTATCTTTCCATAAGATAAGCCGGGAATTGTATCTTTAAGACTCTTAATATGGTTAAGCATCCCGATCTCTGCGGATTCCTGTGCCTCTGTTCCCCAGTTGCGTATGTATCTTCGGCTTGTAGTATACTTACCGTATTCTTCTCCATTTGCTAAAGCTGGATTTTGAGGCACATAAATATAAGCATTCGCTTTGTTTACATCCCCCCACTCCCAAGCGCCGAGCCAGCCGGGCTGGATTGTTAACATATCTTCAATGAACGCTTTGTTAAATGGCTTGGGGTCCAATAGGGACGACGCATTTTTTACCGCATTAGCAACAGGCCTCTTGGAATTAATAATTCGATTTGCGGTTATATACTCAATAATCTGCGGGAAATCAGATAATCCAAACTCTGTGCCTGTTTCAAAAACGATCTCGCCAAGAGCGTTCTTAATTCCACCCGCATGAATGGCTGGATTACGATTTATTTTCTTGTTGAAGTACTCGACCATCTTATTGCCCACTTCCGGGTGGCTTCGCAAATACATCTCGGCCTGTTGGCGGATCGTGATGGCCATGAATTCCTTGACCAGAGGAGTGCCCATAAGATGGTCTATATCAAATGCCGAGAAAACAAATATATTTTTAATAATAAATTGCGCCACATGGATCTGGATGAACAGCAAAAACAACCCATAACGAATCACTTCTCGAATTTTAGTGCCCATGGGATTGATGCTGTCAGGAGCATCTACGTCGTAACACATAGCATCAAGCATCTCTTCATTTAGCTCGTCTTTAATTGAGCTAATATCTAGCAGATCTGCAACATTCTCCGGAATGCAATTAGCGTTATCATGGAAGAAGTTTAGTGAATTCAGGCGGTCAATGTCAAAAACTCCATTGGCCTCAATATAGGCGAATGCAGCATCAACAAAACCACCATATGCGGATGGAAAAAGAACTGTGTCTACTTCACGAGTATATCGTTCGCGGGTGGCGGCGTCATTATTTAAGGAGTCAAGCTGAAAAGCGAGCTTATCTATTACCTCATCCGAGAACAGAGCAACATAGGGATTTGTGTCTCTATCGCCAGGGGCTTCTGTAGTAGGAGGAACCGATTCATTAAAGTTCAGAGCAGCTTCATAAGTCGGAAGAAGCGCTGATTTCAGCGAGATATCCAGATACTTTGATTCGGGATCACCTTCGATCGAAGACTTCGTAGGAAACTTAACAACCAAAGAGTCAAGCTGAGTGTTGGGGTCTATAAGCTCGCGAGTGAATCTTTGAATATTACTATTACCATAAAATTGTCCCTCGACGGGCTGCCACGAGCGCGCAAGGCGAGTGGGGAACGAAAATCGTAGATTTGCGGCCTTATAGTCACTATAACCAGAAGACCCAAACAAGGTAGGAGTTGTAGAAGAAAATTCACCAGACTCCACCAATTTAGTAAGCCTGGCTGACTCCATACTAGTAAAACTATCTTCTGGTCGGAAAGAGGGGAGCGACTGGATATAGGAATTAAACTTATTAGTAAAGTCTGTCGGGAAATCATATGTTACAGCAGGAGGAGCCCCACCCGTACGTTCGTTCTGCTGAGCAATGTTATCAATTGTTGATTCAATTTGTGCCAAAGCACCAGCGAACTCTGGATCGTTGAGCAGCTCGTTCATAACATCAATAATAACGTCGGCAACTTGCTCTACTTGTTCTGCCTCAACGCCCAAAATCTGCCCAACGTCACAATATTCCTGCATATAATCAAAAGCGTTTCCAAGCTCACCAAAGATTTCGGCAACAACCTTAAGAATTTGCTTGCCCACCGCACTCATTTCCTCAGCACCGTCGGCGATAACGCCGGCGTGCCTCATTGTATCACTTATCATATCGACAGATGGATTAGAGGAGAGCTGCGGCTCTTTAAGGGCCTGCTGCGCAGAGCCGACAGAGTTAACAAAGTCTTCCTCCACCACCCTAAGAATGGTGTCGAGAAGCCCAGGGATGGTCGTGTTAAACATCGGGTTCTCAATAAACCCAGGACGACGAGGACACTCCAAATTAATGCCGCCGCCTTGGGGGCGCTGCGGCGTTGGGGCGCCATTAAACGGGCGACCGCCGGGGTTGGCCAACGATACGCCCTCGGAAAGTTGCTGTAAGATCTCATCAATACGATCAGGCGCAGCTTCTTCCAACAAACACAGATTATCAATGTTAGCTTGCAACACTTCGTTGGCGATTTCATTACACAAGTCGGTTAAATCTACATACTTGGCTAAGTTAGCAAAAAAGCCCAATATAGCGCTATGACTGTTAAGGGTCGCCCTAATCTGCAGATCAGGATATTCTAGGTTAAAGTCCAGTATCTTTTGAATCGTTGCGTATGTAAGGGATTCGCGGTCGGTAAATAGAAAGCATATTTCCATAGAACTTAAAATAGCGGACAAATCAGTCAAATATTGCATAACCTGATCATAAGTTAAACCCTGTCTCCCACATACCTGTTCTAATACTGTACTCGGTGATTTGCCCGGGGGTCGAGGCGTCAGTGCGCGGCCTGATGGATTCAAAGCAGACTGATTTGAGATGGTTGGAATACCCAACGCATCACCAGTATTGGCATTATCACTTACTAGACGACCCAAATCATTTGCGCCGAAATCCTCGGCGCGGGGATTATTAACAGTGCACAGCTCTTTTAAAAGTTGTGCCAATGCTTTTATGATTTCCAGCACTCCTTCCATCAGAGTGTCGATAAGCACTTTTCGAATTTGTGGCCAAAGATCTCCATCAATCGTGAAAACTTCAAACATAGAAAGATCGATCTCAGGCATTGTCAACGGGTTCATCGGCCTATCCGGCTCATCGTATACGCTAAGACCAACATCAGTTATTGCATTTTGAACTGCTGTTGTCAGGCGTGCGAATGCGGGAGCTAACCCAAACGTCAAGCAAATCATCGCCTCTTTAGCAAGCTGGTCAATTCCTATCTTACGAAGAAGAAGACCAAGACTAGAATTGTTTTTTATGCCCGGGAGGTTTCCGTCCAGTATGGATGTGATTCCCTTAGTTACGTCCTTGGCTGCTTTCAGTGACTGTCTCTTGTTCTCAGCTAGCACCTTTCTATAAACTTCCGGATTGTCTCTCACCATCTGTCTATACTTGCGCATCTCTTTGTGCTTAAGGGCCAGCTTAAATCCCTGTTCCAAGTTCTTGACATCAGCCATGTCTATAACACCATATTTGGCAGCCTCTTGCAAGAATATGTTTTTAGTATCAACAGGTGATGGGAGATCGTCCCATACGAAATTGGAATCTAAACCGAAATCGCCAGGGGGAGTATCTTGCAGGAAATCAACAAATGAAAAGTTCGGCGCATTGGGGCCGCCCATCGCCTCCATCACTCGAACCAGCATTTGATAATTTTTCAGGGTAGCCAAGATAAGAGGATCATTAAACTCAGAATTATATAACACATTTGTCATATGGCCAGTTCGTAACGGTTGCCTGATGGAGGAGACTTCATTCACTAGATAATCCATTCTCGCAATGGCCGGTCCAGGGAAGGGCGATCGTCTTCTTCCAAATGTGATTGTAAGCAAATCAGCATCTGTAAACTCCACTGAGTTTGCCGAAAACGAAAACCGTCCAGGGTTATAATCATCCGTGAGATCTCGAAGTAACCCAGTAACGACTGCGTTCAGGATTGTCATCATTCCTTTTTGAGTCATCGTAAAGTCTAGATTAATAGGAAGCGAGCCTTCAAACCCATTAAGCTGACGCTGAAAGGATGCCAGACCATCATTTACCAAGTTGTTTGTGTTCATTAGCGACCCAATAACAAGCGTGCTGGTACCGGTATCCGGAGTTATCTCCTCATCTGCGTTGAACGCAGCAAGAGAATTCGAATAATCAGGAAGAAATCCCAGTAAAGCCAAAATGTCGTGCAAAACTATTGGAGAATGCGTTCTAAAGGTAGTTGTCTCATTCTCTGCCGGAATTGCAAGGTCTTCTACGGCTGCCCGAGCGCCGCGGCGAGAGAATACTGCGGGAGTATTTAGAAAATCCTTGAGCGTTATAACTTCATTATACGTTAGTGGCAGCTTAAACTTTTCTAACGTTACTTCGACCACATGTTTGTCGGCATGCGCCGGGTTATGAGGAACGTAATAAAGTGCAGTAAGTGTTTGTGCCTCCGGATTGTTAATACTTGTGCGCACACGCTGGTACGCTGCCTCAATGTCAGCGGGGATGGATCCTTCTTTGCCGCGAACATCGATTCGATATGCGCCATAAAATTCAGGATAGTAATGTAACAAAATACGATTTGTTGCTCTTTGTCGAATACTCGACATTTGATTATTGAAATCAGTAACACTACTAAACTTATCAAACAAAAGTTTTACCTTGATGGTGGCAGAAGCAGCGTTAAAGAAGGGAATGTTAAACTTTTCCGAGCGAAAGCCAACTTTGTTGGCTTCCGAATCGCTTAAAAAGTAGTCTGATATTTCTGTCGTCATGATAAATTAGTTGTTTGAATTGTAAGGACTTAAAATCAATTTGCTTTGCCCACTACCATCAACTGTTTCTACACCAGTAGGCTCCAGGTATTCAAGAATGAGTTGGTTTAAGGCCATTTGTGTTGTCATATTTCCTACGTCAATATTAGTAACGTTATTGACGATCGTGCTTATGCCTTGCGGAAGGGTCGACTGAAAGTCGGGCGCCGTGGGATTTCCATAAAAAGGAGACAAGTGAGTGTGCGTAATCAAAGCATTATGAAGATTGCGTGTCTCCGACACATATGTGCCAAAGGTCGAAATCGTTCGAGAAAGAATCTCTATCAAGGCGACAAGGAGATTCTTTAAATTCTCTCCTTTAACCATTGGTTGAAGACTGTCAGTGTCATTCATTGCGCAAATATCAATACCATACTGACTCTTAAGTGCCTGATTCATTCGACCACCTTGGGAATTCAGAGAGTCCGTACGGGTTACTAACTTAAT
>CEOH01020939.1_pt1 | contig 18440 bp, 10 predicted proteins | sample 530311 | NCBI WGS metagenome assembly CEOH01 (sample SAMEA2619923, study PRJEB7988) | marine metagenome | biome: marine biome (ENVO:00000447); feature: deep chlorophyll maximum layer (ENVO:xxxxxxxx); material: "saline water (ENVO:00002010), including plankton (ENVO:xxxxxxxx)" | depth 60 m
AAAACCGAACAACAAGATGCTTCAAATCTTACCAACCAGCTTCGGCCTATATTTTTAAGCTTTTATAAAGATAGAAAAAATATATATTCAAGAGGGACGTTTACATACGGTAACCACAATTATTCGAATAATTTTATGGTCAGTCTCTCCACTATTGTTGGGATGACTTACATTCAGCACCCGTCTGCGGGGCACATTTCGATAACCTCAAACGGACTAGATAACGAAGGAGATGAAATTAACTCATTTGAACTTAGCCCGGTGCAGTATAAGAATACTGATATCCCGTTTATACTAAAGCCAAAAAATCAAAATGAGTATACAATGAAGTCGTTATCTGCCGGTCCTTATTCCCCAGAACCAGAGGCTTCAAATTATAATCCGAATTGTGGAGTGGAGCTAATATGTGATCCTTCATTTTTATTACCGGGTGGTATAGGTGGGTGCTCCGGTGGGACGAAGGTGGATACAGATTATTATTCTATTAGTAGTATAAGCGACACTCTATCATCTATTGGTACAGATTTTTGGAATAGGTTAGTATTAAATTATAATGATAGTATATATTCTAACGTTAGTGCAGTAGTTATGAACGTGACGCTAAGTGCTAGAAATATTTACCTAGACACACGCACTAGCACAGAGTACTTTTTAACCGGAGGAACGAGCTTTAGTTTGTATCCTAAAAACTACTACGATCTTAACAAAGTTAATGAGGACTTTGATTTTGAGCAAATGATAAAGGATCTAAGATTCCAGGAAGTATTGCTCGATGATGAAGTATTCTTTACTGATTATATTGGATCTATTTTTGGTGGAATAAGTAGTAGCAACGCTGCTCTTGGTAAAAAATTATACGAAAGCATAATTAACTTTGTTCAAAATACATCTGATGTAGATGTTTGTAATATTACAGCTTTAGATGGATTAAGCAAACTGGTAGATAACGAAACCTTAATTTATCATAGTAACTACCCAGCTAGCATAAAGCGTTTAATTAATCTGTTTAGCGTTCAGTTTAATAAATTTAGAGGATATCAAAATCAATTTAGTCAAAATTTTGATACAAGAAATAGAACGACTAAAGAAATTTACGGGTCAAATTTAGGAGACGAAATATCGTTCTTGACTCACATTATGACAGGTGGTGAAGATATTGTCGCCTATGAAAAATTTAGCGGTGATTACACGCAGTTAAATTCTTATCAACCTTTAAGCTTGTCTGGCTCACAAGCTGTTACAACTACTACGCTCCCTGGAACGTGGCCATTTGGATTTCAAGGGAAGGGTAACATGGAAATGGTTACTTATTCCTTAAGCACATACAGTGATAACTGGGGTTGGCCGTTAGTGCTTCCGGAAGATGTATTAACAAAAGAAACTTCAGCTTCCGATATTGAAAGCTACTATACATTTTACACATATATTTGTGGTGGTGAGAATACTGTTCAAAATGGTATAATAGACTGGAGCAATCCCCAGACCGGTATAATGGATACATCCTATTATACAGGCGCTGCCGGTGAACCTACTCACAGTAAAGGTGCTAAAGAATTAACATTTAACACGGGACTGACCGGGTTAGAGGGTGATAACAATATCTTTGATATAATGATAAGAGATTCATTATTTAGTAGTCTATCTCTATTCGAAGGATAAATATGTTTAATGGACGAAATAATTCAAGGTTATCCTGAGGTTAATAAATCTATAACTAACCCGAACGTCAGGAGAGAAAACGCTCTGGATAGGAATAGACCGTTTACTTTCCTTGAATTTATTAGAGATGTCCGGGAGACATACGAGCCAAGCGATCTACAGAATTTCTATAACGAATACATTAGAAGATACAATAGACAGCTCACAACAAAGACCGCGACCGACGCCGAAATTATTACAGAAAGATATAGAGAATTTTTAAGAGATATAACCTTAAATTATTCTACACACGCGGAGCAGAAGTTTCTCTCGCAGATCGATTTTGGTGATAAGTATGACTTACAAATAGCTGTCGCTTTTTATAGTAAAAAAATAAGAAGTATTATTTCATATTATCAAGTTAAAAGAGATAAATTACATTTTTCAACAACAAGAGCAAAGCTTAAAGGTAGTAATTTTGGATTTCAACAAAATGCATATGAGCTTATAGTCGATTTTCTAGCTAACCGGAGCACTGCAGCAATGGACTATAACATCGATACTATTAAAAAAGATGTTACTGTCTCGTTAACAGAATATGTTGACCAATATACACAATACTTTAACGCAGAGCCGGATGATAAAGTATATGGTAGAAATTTTATAGAATATGACCCTGCAGGATTACCAGATAGTAATATATTTTTAACCAATGACGCTGTTCTAGTTGAAGAAATATTTGCTGGAATAAGTGATACCATAAGAGAATTAAAAGAAGTTGATGAGGTATTTGATAACAAGAGAAAGCAGACTGAAAAATTTATAGGCGCTGATTATTACTATCTTTCTTCTAATAGTGTCGGTTCATTTGAAGTGGGTAAACTGTTTGAAGCGGAAGCCCCGTATGCAAATTTCCTTAACACAAACTACCCTTCGGTAGCTTCGGTTTTTTCAAACGACATAAAAAGTGTAAGAGATCAGGGCTTTTTTAAACCCACTAATGCAGGTATTGTTTCTATAGAAAGTGAGAGATTAAGTTTCTTTTCTAAAGATATATATCCACCAAATCAGCTTTATATTTTTCCAGATCCAAATCTATTTACAAACAATGATGATATTTTTACCTTTATTATTGATACTTCACGATCAATTAGTAATCAAAGTAAAGGTATAGCTGTTAATCAACCTAACACGGATAAAAACAGCACATCTTTAATGGGGTATAGTTCTGAGATACCTACAGATAAAAATATTAATACAGATTTATCTTTTCTCTTTAATCAGGGATATATATACGATAGTAAAAAAGATCTAAACGGTAATACATATGGGTTGTTGAAAGACAATAATTATTACAGAAATAATTTTAAACTTGAAGATACTAAAGTTGTAAAGAGTTTAATACTTAATGGTTATCAATTTTTTGATACTCTATATGGTGAAGGTTATGATTTTAACTATAGTACAGCAAACGCCACTGAATACCCAGAGACCTTCCGGTCAGGTGTAACTTCTTTTACTCAATTCTTTACTGCAGGTACGGTTCAAGAGCTCGCGTCGGGTTACGATATTTTCTTTAGGTACTACGCGCCAAGAACACCGCAAATGGCGATACAAAATTTTTCTCAAGTAGACATTGAGCAAATTGGTACTATAGAAGCAACTGTTAAAGAAGGTGCGTTTTTTAAATTTTCTGATAATGAAATTCTCGATGAAGCTGTTAGTACAAACTTAAGTTCGTATTCCGATTCATCCGGTAAGTTTTACTTTGATGATTTATTAGAAGCTGGTATCTCTTATTATGACAATGGTTCAACAGTGGTAAGAGCTCTTTGTGACACCGCGCACCCAGCGTCATCCGGTTCATTTACTTACAACGTTAGATTATCTGGTGACAACGGAGTAACTGATATGGAAGGGGGGCTGTTTACAGACGATTTAACTTTTGATTTTACACCACGTGGATTTGAAAGCTATGACTACAATGATGAGACGTTAAGAAAAACAATAGTAACTGATGTGCTATCTGCTACTGAAAGCTTTTTCACTAAAAAAGAAAATTTCGGAAAGATTTACATAAAGAATGTAAACAAACCTTCTAATCTACCCAATGTTAAGGAACTTACGGAAGCTTTACCATACCTCGAAACAAAATATTCTTCAACCATTAGCAATGAGCTATCAACGTGTGTAAAAGAATTTGATTTGTTTTATAATACCTTGTTTATTGAAACTAGTTCATTCCTTGTAGTAGAGAGTATTGATTATAATATAAAAACTAATGATTTTGAGTACCCGTTATCAATTACTAACACATTATCAACAAATACGAATAATTTCGATAAAATTAGTAATCGGTTTAAAGTAGGTGACGATGTGTTTTATGCAAAATTAGTAAAAGAAGGTGTTGTAAATACCGGCGCAGCTTTTAAAGATTTTAGAGTATACCCGTTGATATACAAATACAATTATGTGAGAAATAATGTTGAGCAAATTTATCCAACAGATACAGACAATCTAATAGATCAATATGCGTATGTAAACAGTGTTAACAATAATGTTGTATTTTTAGAGTCGAGTAAACCGGTACTAACATACAGTAGTGACAATGAAATGTTTAACTTAAGCTTTATTTTAAAGGATCAAAATAAAACACCAAGATTATATTCCTACATCTTCGATTATAAAGACAGAGTTAAATTTATTAAGACGCGATATTACGATGCTAATGACATGTCGGAAACATTTAACTTTGTAAAGACAACTGGTTGGGGGTACCCAGAAAAAGATTTAAGCTTTTTAGAGTTTGCGTTGAGTTCTGGAGACCCAACATTATCTATTACTTCTGCACCGTCAGCCGCCTCAATAATATTATGAACACTCATACTTTATATCTTACTTCAACAAATCCTAGTGGTACTTATACAGAACCTACTATCGAGCTGTTTGATTTAACTGAGCTGTCCTTGGATTTATCAGAAGTATATTCAAATATCTTCCCCGATTACCTAGCAATTGACTGGGGTGACGACAGCGGTCTAGAAGAGCCCGACATAACTATATTCCGTAATTATAAAACGCAATCGATTTACCCAGAAATTAGAAAAGGTGCATCACCTGTATTTTTTAACACGCCTTATAAACATATATTTTTCCCTTCAAAAACTGCGCTTAAAAAATCGATGACGATGCGGGTAAACGTTGGGTATATAAATGGCAGTACAACCAAGTTTACAATACCTTTAAATGTCCGGACAGAGGGATACCATCAAACAGTTGAAGATTTAGATTTGCTAAATGTTAGTATGCTCGATAATGAAGATAGTAATTCAATATTTACATACTTAACGAAAAAGGATAATTTTGTAATTCAAAATCATGATGATCTAGATATTGAATATAACGCGGTAGGCAGTCTAAATTTATCTTCATATGAAGACACATCACTGCAAAGCATCAATGAAACACAATCTCTCCTTTCTGCAGTTACTGATCCGGTTGGTGATGAGGATAAATTTAAATTTATTACTAGCGTGACTGACGAATCAGCTACTTGGTCGACTGATTTTTGGGGCCACTCCAATAGAGATGTAATTAATTTTTCTGGTACTAGCTACAACGCAACTGGGTTCAGTGATAATAATAATGTTACGTTAATTTCCCCTAGACATGGAATAAGCGTAGCGCATTTTGACAACGATCCTGAAACCAGTGACGTTGTATTTTTCTATGATCATACAACCGGGAATTCAATTTCTGCAACCATTGTAGATGCAACTGATATTGGCGACGACTTAATAGTAATGCGTTTTAATCGAGATATGTCTACCGCAACAACATCCACTGGAGCAGCAGGTAATCTCAAATTATATAAACTCCCGCAATTTGATAATGAGGTAATTTCTCACAAATACCCCGCGATCACACAGGGTGGTAATTTTATTTTTGACAGCGATCACTACGCTGGTGTAGGCACACCGCAAATTATTAATCACACTGTTATCTCTAGAAGCCTGCAGGGGCAAATATTAACCCGTATATCCAGATCTGTGATAGTTGATCTTGGACCTCAAGGAATGCCAGATTATAGACTTACCAACGTCTCGCCTATTCTCTCTTCATTTAATTTAAGCTTATCAGGCTTAGATAGTGGTGATAGTGGTGGTCCTGTTTTTATACCATATGACAATGAACTGCTTCTTTTAGGAATATGGCGAACAGCTGCAATTGCAGCTGGTGGGTTAAAAAACTTCGGTAATGAAGAAATACAAAAAAGTATTAGCGCTGGTATGGATACAGTGGGAAATACAGAAGGATATACCCTATCAACAGTTCGCTTAAGTTAACCGCGGTATAAATATATACAATGGGAGCATTGGTAAAATCCAGCTTGAGCGCTTTAAAATCAGAATCTGCAGAAATTTGCCCTGTAGACTTAGAGCTTGATCAGTTTAGAAGAACATATTCTGGTGGCGGTAACTTTAATTTTATAACTGCTCTATCAGGTGTCCAAGACTTTAAAAATTTAAACTTTACTGACTTTTTTCTAACAAACGAATATACACTAGACAGTGTTACACAGTTTACTGGTGGTAAAGTGGTTCCTAGAAAAATATTTTCCGGATTAAACTTTGCTGCAAATGCCCCGGGGTGGTTAACATTTAATAAAGCGGACATAAGCAATTTTCGTAAAACTAACGACTCTTATAACACTCAATACTATGGTTACCCGGGTATTACCATGAACAAAATCGACGCTGTTAATCTAGAAATAGAGATTCTAGATCAATTTTACTGCAGAGTGGCTTACCTAGTAAACAACTTTAGGTATTATCTCGTAGTTAGTGACGATGCTGAAATCGATGGAAAAAGAACAGTTTTATTTGTGGGTGAAAATAAAATTGCTCTTGAGAACGCAAAACTCGAATACACTATAGTAAAAGCAGGATTAGATATAACATCTGATTTTATAAGTTTCTTTTCTACTAAAGAAAATGAAAGTAGACGATCAGTTAGATATATTTTACAAAGTGATGGTACAACGCTTGTAGCTCAAAATGTAACAGATGTAGATGATACCAATTCATTTTACTTTACTACACGGGCTATAAAATTGGGCGGTGAGATTGATTTAACAATTCCATCTCCTTACAATACTTCTTTTATTACCTATAATGAAAACGGGTCTAAAATAAACACAGATAAGAGTAATTTTCATTTACCCTCTAACTACCTACTCCATACGTCATCCAATTCTACAAAGCCTAAATTTGATGTACTAAACTTAAAAAATATATCTAATAATTTTGACGAGTATGTATCATCTAATAACTTACTATCTTCAAGCGAAACAAATCCCATATATGTAAAGAGCTTGAGAAAATACACAAGTATATTTTCTGATATTGACAGTGAAAAGAACGAAGTATTAGCTCTGAATTATGTTTATAACAACTTTAACGTTAGAATACCGCCAGGGGATACATACTTTATTACACCGTCCTCTCTCAACCCATTCACGCAAATTAATATTAATGATACTAAATTTGTTGATTCAGGTGCATTTAGCTTTACACAACCTTTCCTTTCAGATAGAGTATACCAACTCGATGACGAAGACGGTGTGAGACGAGAAAATGCAACTTACCTATGCACTTGGCTTTCTGGTGGTATAGGTAAACGCGGAGTTTGGGTAGATAGATATTTCTATCCAGATTTAGCTACAAAAGAAGAATCTCTATCGTCAAACCAAACATATGTAACTTATGACTGGTTAGTAGAAGAACTAATACGAGGTAATAGCTCGTTAACTTCTTCAATAAAGAAAAAACATTATTTTGATAAAAAGAGTGATTTGGTTTTTGAACCTAATAAAAGATATAGATACGAACGACTTGATAAAGAAGAGCTTGAGACAAAAAGACCAACAAACTTTTGTGAAGGTGTGGTATTGAGGGAAATGGTAAACAATTACTTTACTGTAATAAACGATAACGGTGGATTTGCGTTAGGCTTTAATATTAAGAGCAATACAGATGAGTTTGTTATAAGAACACAGAGAAACGAAATTGATGGAGGTTTTAATATATATAAAAAGGCTAACAATGAGTTAGAGTTTACATTTAATATTTTCGACAACTCTCCGGAGCCACCGGTTATTCAATCTGTCACACGTACGTTTAATCTTAACCCATATGTTACAAATACAATATTTCTATCATTTGACGCAATAAGAGGTGTCTGTAATTTTTACATAAATTCCGAAATAGTGTTTTCTTTTAACATTAAGGCATATCAAATGCTTAATAAATCGATTTTATTTGGTGTAATAGAAATTATCAGCCCAGATGGTAATGTAGAAAATTTACTAACCCCGGATGAACAAGAAAGTATTTTTATTAACGAAATATATTTAACAACATCACCGTTATCAGAAGAAGAAGAAATAACTGCAGTGTTTTTACAAAACTTAAATGAGATACAAGATATAACGATATCATTACCCTGCGGTCAACGCAACTTAACAGATACAATAACTACTGTAAACTCTATCGGTACTAATTTAAAACACAGGAGTAATGTAGTTGATATTAATGTAAAGAATTTAAATATTCAGGACAGCAGCATTACTGAAGAAGTAAAAACTCTGTTGCTTAACAATATTACTTCTTCATTACCTGAAACGACAACTATTAACGACGTTAACTTTATAAACTACAAATGATATCCTATTTTAAATATACATCTGGTGAATCATTTACTCTAAGTGGTAGAAACTACACAGGGCTGTTTAACGTAGTGGATGGAAGAGCTTTTTCAGGTAAGTCTTTAACTGAATCCTCCACACCTTTAAGCTCAAAAGGAACCTTTATAGGTGATGCTTTTTTAGCAGAAAAAGAATTTGATAGAACTGTACAAGTGCCTCGTGTAAATGAAATTGTTACAAAGCCACATATATCACCAAAGGATGTTATTGATCAATCGTTTATAAATACTAATTTAGGTATCTTAAATGATAATAATTTAAATTTATACGCACTAAACGTGCTTTCTAATCCTGAAATTATAAATTTTCAATCTAATAGTAAAGACGGTGATAGCTATCTAATAGCATTATCAAGTTTAGAAGAGTCAAAATCTATTAGATATGGCGGGCCAGGGGAATCACCACCACTAAGTCCAGATGAGTCAACAGTTGTACTCGCGAAAGACAATAACAGTGCTATAAACGCAATGCCTTTTGAGTCAATACTACAAAGATCGGATGATGAAGTGGTAGATGTAAGTGAGGTGCCACCTCAACTAGACGGGATATATTATCTAGATGAAACTATTAGCTCCACCATAGTTGTTAACAGAGATCAAACTTTTAATTACTTTACTACCACGCCAACCGCTTCGTATGCCTTTTCTGGTAGTTTCTTAAGAGATAGTATATTCTCCTTTAGGGAAGAAACTACAGACGCTATACCGGCAAACTCAAAACTGATTTACGATAACAACACCGACACTATATACAATCTAGGCAAGAATGCTGTAACTAATAAAGATCGCCTAATAGGGTATGACTTTAGTTTTTATAACACTTGCGGGGAATGGAAAATAAAAGATATTTTCGAATTTGATAAAGAAGTTATACAAGGTAACTTTAAAATTGGAAATAATCTCAAAGGTGCACTAGTGGTAATTGATCAAGAAACTGGAAAAGCGGGAATAGAACTAACAAACAAATATTCAAATGAATTTTATGGCACCATAAGCACGTTTTTTGATAATGAAGTTATAGTAGATTTTGATATACGCGACACAGATGATTCTGTATTGGTTATTACCGACCCTGCTGGTCAAAGCTCTGAAACTGTAGGTGTTTTAACACCTACCGGTGGTGGAGCAGCACAAGTTGTTCGAACAGACCGGGTCTTCGATCCCTTTAATGTGTACCACGTCGATGCAGATCTGGTAGATGACTTTAAGTTAGGATTAAACCAAGCTCCTAAAATAATGAGAAGGTATGAGTCAGAAAGTTTATTTTATAAGTCGTCAAATATAACCACGTCTATTAGGTTTTCAGAAAATGATTCTAATATGTTTATATTTCAGGATTTTGGGTCAGCTACAACAAGGTTTATTAGCAACCCGCAGTACCCTGCAGGGTTTTTAAGCACAGCAAATTTACAATTTTTACCAAATTCATATTTTGGTTACATTGAGGAGCGTTTTGGAGATAGTAGAACAGCGTATAATAGTAACGGTCTTCCGTCAAACTTTTTTAATTATATAAACTTTTTAATGGAAGAAAATAGTGGTAATGTTTTTTATCTCTTACAAAACACAGGTCGGTTATATTTGTCTAAATCTACAAAACTAATTTACGATAATATACTACCTTTGGATTTACCTCATACATATGATAGAGAATTAGGATGTGAATCAAGCTTGGGTATTTCACTAAACAGTGAAATAGAATCTATTTTAAAAGATACGTTGAAAATTTATGTGAATCTAGCTCTTGTTGTTACAGGTAACTCTATTGAGGGTGTACCTATACTTGGAAGATACACATCTTACCCAAATATAAATTTAGATTTTAGAGATTTTGAATTCCATGAAAATGAAGAAATTAATTATAATGTAGTTTCGCGTGTTTTTGATAGCCTTTATAACTTACAAAAAAATGTACTAGATAGTATTTTGAATAACTAGAATAAATAATATTATGTCAGCAAGTCTACAAAATGAATTCATATCAGACACTTACACATCACTGTTGCATCTAAGCGGTGGTGGTCTATATGAAGACCCTCCCAAGAGAGATGTTTATGATGGCGCAGGTAACTTAACAGGATTTACTCTTAGTGGAACAAAAGTAATAGCTAATAATGTCGAATTACCTGAGCAGCATGTCGATTCTGCTGATGCTGCGCTTGGTAATATAACTAGGTTAATTGACATGTTTTTTCCAGTAGGGTCAGTTCAGATGACTTTTGATAATGTCCCACCATCGACCCGGCTTCCAGGTACTACATGGGTTAGAGTTTCGCAGGGAAGGTTTTTAGTTGGCGTGGGTGGTCCTCCTGGTAACCCTAGTAACGATTACGGGGAGTATACTGCAGGTGATAATGTTGGAGGTTCATCCGGAAATGAATCCGATGTATCGTTAGTTGTAGATCAACTACCAGAACATAGTTTTTCCCCGGATTCAGTAAATCCAGAATTTAGTAATATAATTACTTGGACAGGTCAAGAGGGTGAAGAAGGCGGCGGCGCCGGTGGAGCAATTGATCAACCGGTTCCAAACACCGGGACTGGCCAAGAACAATCAATTTATGCCTTTCCAAGACTTCAGCCCATCGCACAAAAGCTGGAAACAATAGGAAAAAACCAAGCATTTAGTATATCACCGGTAAGTTACGGTGTTTATATATGGAGAAGAACCGAATAATTTAAAAAAATGGCAGACGTAAACATAGTAAAATTAAAAGTAAGGCGCGGGACTAACGAGCAGCGTAGATCTATTATATTAGATCAGGGTGAGATAGGCTATACTCTTGATACTAGAAGATTATATGTAGGTGACGGTGCCTCGGTAGGAGGACGAGCAGTGAGTAATTTAAACTACGGGCCGTTTACTTTAGATTCTAGCTTAGGTAGTATAGATGGTTTAGAAGTCGGCGACATTGGTTATGCTAATAATAAATTATACATACTATCTGGTGATAATGGTAATTACAACGAGACGCTGTCGGGGTTTGCATATATCGGACCGGTTCCAGGTGCAACATTAGATTTTGGAGCCAATAATACTATAATAATAGCTAAAAGCTCAGTTAATACTAGTGAATTTGCTAACGAAATATTCGGCGATGGTATTATTAAAGTTGGTGAGGGATTTGCAGTAAATTATAGTACTGTATTTATGGAAAATTCTGCTAACTTTATTAGTATTAAGCAAAATTCCATAGGTGCAAGAGAAATATCTAACACAGCTTTAGGTGCTGGTATTTCGGGTGGTAATGGCTTCGTCGTTAGGGTTAATGCCGATCCAACGCAATTCGAATTTGACGTTAATGACCGCCTCTATTTAGCTAATCTCGGAACACATACTACAAAATACTCTAGCTTTGATCCATATTCTATCGGACCAGGCTTAGTGTTAAATGAAAACACTCAACAGCTAGAAGCATTATTTAAAGGTGTTGATAGCTCTTTAACTAGATCTAGCAGCGGTGTTGTTGGTATTGCAAACGGCTTTTCTACTAACGTATCTGATACCTCAGGAGTTGAATTTCCATTCTTAAATGTTTCTAATGGTATTATAAATGGAATGGCAAGTTCTATTTATGATGTTGTAACAGCTACTGGATTATCAGGCGCTAATTCAGGAAATGATGTTCCGGTTGGAACGATCCTACCACATGCACGAGCCTTTACGGTTATTCCAGATGGTTACTTACTCTGTGATGGTAATATATACTCTTCTACTGTAGATTCAGATTATAGAGAACTATACGACGTCATTGGTAACAGATATGACACAACTAACGGTCTACCATCGCCCGGTGGTAACTTCTTTAGAGTACCGGCTTTAACCGGTGGTAATGTGTTGTTATATGGTTCAGATGCTGGCGCGCCTGATTCCACAACATATTATATTAGTGGTGACACATTAGACGATGGCACTGCCTCGCTAAGTGCACAAGGATTTAACTTTATTATTAGATATTCTTCACAGGAGGGTAACAATGAACTATTTAACGGAGCTCCAAACCAGGTATCTAGAGGATACCAAGGTATGTACAATCAAAAAGTATATGAGGCTTTAGATTGTCAAGGGGCTACCACGAGACTAAGCTCAGCAGGATTTATAAGATTTGCATTATCCGGTAGTGGTAGAAGACCTGGATGTACAGAACCTTTTGATAGATTTGCAATTCCTGTATTTAACTGGTAAATAAATATATAAGACGATGGGTATCGAAATTTTAGAAAACACACTATTAAAGCTCCTAGTAAGGAGAGGGACCGACTATGATAGGCAGCAAATTACTTTAGATAGTGGTGAGCTTGGTTATACAACTGACACAAAAAGATTGTGGATTGGTGACGGTACAACAGTAGGTGGTACTTTAGTAGGTAACAAATATAAAGGTAAAGCTGCAAACTTAACGACATTGGCACCGGTTGAAATTGGTGACTTTGCATATGATACAGACAACTATGCTTTCTATATATGTCAATCTGGAGTTGGAAATCTACAGGAAGACTGGTGCGAAGTTGCAACTAATAATGCTGCTGGTAATGAAACTATAACTGTTGATTTAACTGCTGGAGTTGCCGTTGGTACAATATCTGCAGGTAATGTTGCTGAAGATCTATTAGGCACAGGATTAACTCTAGATAATACAAATCGGATTACTCTTAGTAGCAGCATTGTAACTGATACTATTATACAAGCATCAACAGATGCAGCTGATTATTTTACTCTACCCTCTAAGCTAAAAATTAATGCAATTGATTATACATTCCCCGGTGGCGCACCTGAAAAAAATCAATTTTTAGAGTCTAATGCTGCTGGTGTTCTCAAGTGGGGTAATCCTAATATTATAACATCTGGAGTAGCACCAACTACAGCAGCTTTAATACCTGTTGGTACAATTGTACCGTATGTATCTACTGCTGGTAATGTGCATTTTCCAAATGGGTGGCTACCTTGTGATGGTAGAGAAGTATTAAAAGCAGATTACCCTGAATTGTCAGCAATTATTGATACACAGTATGGTGGTACAATTTCTAGCTTTAAAGTGCCTGACTTTACTAGTAAAGCGTTGTATGGATCAGATGATCCGTTTAATAGTACACTGTATCAAGTTACTACAAGTAATGATACTACTACAAATTCTCTACTTTCTGCTACTGGTTCGTTATTTATAATTAAAGCAGTGGGTGGTGTAACTAGTCCAACATTTACTATTAGTAAAAACTTATCAGCGCGTATAAATGCTGATGATATAACTGGAGTATCATTTAACCCTTTAAGCGGTGATCTTAAGATTGAACGGCCCACACCGGGTATGTGTGTACTCACAACACCTGGTACGTTTTCCAATGGTTTCCAAATGCCCGGGGGAATTGAATTTGTAAAATTTTATGTCACAGGATCTGGAGCCACCGGTGGTAATAAACCTGGAGGTGCTGCTTCTACAGTAACAGGTTATATATCAGCGCCGGCTGGTACAACATTTACTGTCACCGTAGGTACTAATCCAACAGGTAACAACGCTAATGGTAATCAAAGTCTAATAAGTAAAGACGGAAGTAATCTAGCTGTTTCTGATGGCGGTCGGACTTCAACAGGAACCACACCGCTACACGGTGAAGGGACTGTTAATACAGGGAGCCAATATGTTACAACAGGTCATGTAATTACCGGTGGATATGGTGGTACTATTAACGTCGGTGAATGTCTTTATAGTGATGGAGCTGCTTCTTATTGGGGGGCTTCACCGGCTCCTGGCGCTGGTGGTGGTGGACAAAATGGATGTGGTCCGCCAACATACTGCGTAGGACCGGGTATGGTTAAGTTTGAGTGGAACTAGTTGATATAGTACTTTATATACATAAATGTGTATATGGCTGATGAAGTAATCGTAGAAGGACTAGACTACCAAGATTTTGTAGTTCTTAAGGAAATTTTAAAATCTCACACGTCTTTTAAAGTAGATCAAACTGCTGAAATTGAACAAACAAAAATTCTTTTAGATAAGATTGAGGAAATAATACAGGTATTTGAAGAATAAATACTTGTATGAAGGCAAGTTATCAGAGAGGCAGCTCACTGTGCGAAGAATTCTCTGATTTTGTCTTATATGATGAGTCGTTTGATAGTATCCTTGTTAACGTACACGAAGACTACTTCGGGATCTTGTTTAGGGAATTAGGAAAACTTGGATATATGTTAGTTTTTAGGACTAGGTTGAACGCAACTAATTCTTTGACCTGTACTTTTATAAGAGGTTGAGTAATTAAATATAAATACATGGCTTTTCCAAGCGACATTACTTTGCCGGATGATGCAAGATATTATTCTTTTATAGAGACCAAAAGGAAATATAATTCAAATTATGATATTATATGGTCTTTTCAATACAAGCTTCCGGATATAACTAGTACAAGTAGTGAGGCACTTAATATCGAGCAGCCTGATAATTATCAATTAGGATTTTCAACCTTTTTAACATCTCTCTCCTCACCAATTTCTGCGCTGCCAGGTCAATATTTGGGCGATTCGGATTCAGCATGGATATTATCAGGTGGTAAGCTTACTACAGAAGCAGATGTATCACTTATTACAGAGGATGATGAATATATTGAAGTTGAAACACGAGACTTAAGTGGTACTTTAATTAAAATAGCATTTGATACAACAGGTTATTATGGTGTAAGTGGTCGTGATAGTAGAACTGGTGCTGAGGTGTTTGATAGAAAAAGAGAATCTCTTATCTTAAGGGACTTCAACAATAACGTTGTATACAACGAGCATCTCTCTTCTATATCTACATCATTTAGCACTCTCTCAACAGACACATTTAGAACCTTGAGATTTAGATATGTTAATCTAGGTCAAAAGTTATTTATTGATTATCATGATTCTGACACTACTACATACACTACACTCACAACTATTGACTTAGGATTTAGATTGGAGAACTATAGTAATCTAGATGACATCTACTGTGGTTTTTCTTTCTGCACTCCTATATCAACAGTATCAAAAGACCTAAGTGCCAAGGAATTCTTTTTAAGGAACTTTCATACTGAGGGGTATGAGGGTTATTCGGTATTAACGGAAACGGTTACTAGTGCGCCAATTTCGGCATTCTCTAATCAAACAGTTTCTACTATTAGTAACATAACCGCTAGACCTATACAATCTGGCTATTGCTGTGCATAAAAATGGCTGAAGAATCATCAGGACAATCTTGTGGGAGCGGTTTCACGGTAAAGACGAGAAAAGAATGCCCTAACAAGATAATCATTACAGAAGTTAGTGGTAATGGCCCTCTGTATAAAGTATATAACCACGACGGGGACCTGATAGATACATTTGTTTATCACGAAGGAAAAGACCACCCTCATGAATGGGAAGAGAAATCTTACACTGTTGACCCTATAGAAACTGATAAAGGGGGACTTTTATATATTCTTATCGAAAGCTGTGGTTGTTGTGAAGAACGAACTGAACTATGTCCCCTTACGTCGTCTTCAACGTCTTCTACAACGTCATCAACGACATCGACATCTACCTCACCTAAGCCTGGTGTTCCATCATCTACTACCTCAACGACAACACCCACATCTACCACATCTACCACACCATGTTGTAAGCCGAAAGGTCCGTGGTACTGGAAAAATAATACTGTTGTTGATTCTAGTGGTTATTCTGGTGCATGGGGTTCAACAGGGCCTGCTGGTGAACCAGGAAGCGCTATTGTTGATTATGATTCTGCAAGTGGGGAATTGCATGCCATGGCAGGTACATGGGATGTGGATCCCACGTGGGAATCTGCAGGTGATACGAATACGAGATTAGTTATTACAGCTGACGATGAAGAGGTAATTTATTATCCGGGTAATTCACCGATGGGTGGTATTACTGTTCAAGCCGGGTCACAGTGGTCTGCACGGTTCGAGCATTTAATAGTACATAATAATAAGCCTGAACCTCCAAAGCCACCTCCAAAGCCGAAGCCACCTACAACACCTCCTTATATAGTTGATACTGTACAGCAGCAAAAAGATATTGAGGATGGAGCTGCAGCAGCTCTAGCTGAAATATTAAGATTGAGAAGGGAGGCAGAAGAAGCTGCTGCGGAAGAAGAAAGAATTCGTCAGCAATACCTTTACGATCAAGAACAACAACGGAAACTTGAGGCTGCGGCAGAAGCAGCGAGGATTGCCGCTGAAGAAGAGGCTCGTAGAGTTCAACAGCAAATACAACAAGAATACGAGAGATTAAGACGTGAAGAGCTCGAGCGACAATATGCTGCTGATCAACTCGAAATAGAAGGGCTAAGGCGGGCAGAAGAAAGAGCTCGATTAGAGCAAGAAAGATTACAGCAAAAATATAGTGCTGAACTAGACGCTTTAGAACGAAAAAAACAAGAAGCAGCAGAAGCAGCAGAAAGATTATCAAAAGCAGAAGAAGAAAGATTACAAAGTCTTGTTAATTATTATAATCAGCAAAAGCTTTACGAATTAGCTGAAAAAGCTTCGGAGTGGCTGGTAAAAATTGAAAACTCACAAATAAAAGACCCTGGGATTGAGGGGGTCATTCCAACTGACGATCCTCCAACTGCTACAATACAAGAGTATTTATATACCGGTGGTGGGCAATATGTTTCTCGTGAAACAGGTCAAGAATATGTCGGATACTATCATATACATCCAGATAAAGGGCCAATGGAAGGTCCCCGGCATGTTCAAACCCAACATGGGTATTTAGATATTGCACCAAGCGGGGGAGGAACAGAAGTAGCTGCAACTACGCTATATCCACGCGCGCCATCTCTTGTTACGACGCCGCGGTTGGGTGTCATGATTCCAGATACAACAGCTCCAGGAATTCCAGATACAACAGCTCCTGGTACCACACCTGCTTATGATGATCCTTTTAGTGGTGGGGTAATGCCTACCACACTTGCAGCCACTACTACACCAAAACCAACAACACCGCCGCCGGGTGTTACTACTACTGCTTATCCCCCTGCGCCGGCTGTTACAACTACACCAGCGCCTATTACTACACCAGTACCTATTACTACACCGGCTCCTGCTACAACTACACAGGCACCTATTACTACACCGGCTCCGACACCAGCGCCTACTACACCATTAATAGTAATAAATACTGTAACTGACGGGACTACAGGTCCTCCGATGACTACACGCGCTGTAACTACAACAGTCAGGCAACGATTTGCTACTACACCCACACCCGACAGTACAGTAACACGAGAAATAAACACATTACTTGTATCAATCTTACCAGATATTAATAATATGGTAAACGTCTCCGGGGTTAGTGAAATAGGGCCAACATATCCAACCACAGGGTATAAGAAAGCTGTAACGTTAGTTTCACCTACTCACTTTGTAATGTCAAAACACTGGGATTTACGTATGCCAGGTGATACTGTTAACTTTATTGACAATAGCGGAAAGCGAATTACACGCACTATTGTTGCAGTCAAACCGTTACAAGGTCCAGATATTAGCGTTGGTATTTTAAACGCACCGGTAGAAAATACTGATATCTATCCTGTACCACAACCACGGCCGACAGGTGGATACGATGAAGAGTTAAAAGGCGCGTATGCTGTTGTAATTGATCAAGAGAGAAAGAGACTTCCGAGAGTATTAAGCTTTTACCCTACAAACCGGGTGGGACGAGCAGGGGAAAAGGCGTTCTTATATACCTCTATTCCGGATGAATATGCGAACCGGTACGACGGTAATTTAAAGGAAGTATTAGGAAAGGGTGATAGTAGCGGGCCAGCATTTATTTATACTAAAAATACACCTATTTTAATTGAAACACATACCTCAAACCTTGATGGTCCATTTTACGGTAATTCCCAGACACAGAGTAAGATCAATGAGGCCATGGAAAGCCTTAGCCTACAGACAGGTAGTGAAGTGTATCAACTGCGCACAGTTGATATCGCAACTGCAATTACATCTGACACGGGTACTGTTTATAATACTCCGGCTCCTGCTAATACTCCGGCTCCTGCTAATACTCC
>CEOH01014491.1_pt1 | contig 18213 bp, 21 predicted proteins | sample 530311 | NCBI WGS metagenome assembly CEOH01 (sample SAMEA2619923, study PRJEB7988) | marine metagenome | biome: marine biome (ENVO:00000447); feature: deep chlorophyll maximum layer (ENVO:xxxxxxxx); material: "saline water (ENVO:00002010), including plankton (ENVO:xxxxxxxx)" | depth 60 m
TAATTGAAAGTAAAAATCATAATGCCCTATAAAATCTATATCATAATGAAAAACATCATTACCGTTGGCAGTATCTAATGTTAGTTCAGGTTTACGTTTAATGCATATAATCTGATTTTCAGTACAATAACTATTAATCTCAGCACTATCAGTATCTACATATATATCATCAAAGCATTCTGCTTGAATACAATGATCTATAATATATTGATATAAAGGTTTATCTCCTAAGAGTCGGAAATTCTTATTTTTAACTCTTGTCGAATTACTCTTTATTGGAATTGTTGCACAGACTTTCATAATATGTCTTTTAACTCTGTAGAAGAACACGATTTAGGTAAATCAATGAGCTTAATATCTATATTATGCTCTTTACATAAAGCTAATTCTACTGGATCCCACGACTCTAATGTAACATCTCCGCTGTTAAAAAATGTTAATTTATTTTGTTTATATTTTTCACGTATATTTAAAAGAGTTTCAGCAGAACGATATTCAAAATCTACAGCTAACATAACCTCATCAACAGCTTTTATGTTTTGAAGTATTATCATTCTATGCTCTTCATCCATAAACAATTTCGACCCCTTAACTTGAACTTGTTTGTCGTTATTAACAATACAAACTAAATAATCACATAATTCTTTTGATGAATTAATATAATCTAAATGACCTTTATGTATAGGGTTAAAAAATCCCGATACAATACCAATATGCATATTATCATTCATGATAATACTGTTTGACTCCCTTCTTTATCAAATTCAAAATTCAACACCCTATCTTTATAAATATGATTTATCTTGTTAATCACTTTAGGTGGTCCTACTACACAGATAAAACCACAACCACCACTACCAAGTAACTTAGCTCCATATGCTCCATTATCTAATACATTACTAATAATAGTATCTACTTCACCGGTAGATATTAAATCAGATATTTTTCTTTTTTCTTCCCAAGAATTTTTTATTAACTTTCCAATACCTTGTACATCTTCATTAGAAAAACATTTTAAGCCTTCTTTTGCGATATCTAATAAACCTGTCTTATCAATATTCTCATGAGACTTTGCTATCTCACTTGTATCTCTTTGAATATTAGTATATATTAAAGTTAAAGATTGCTTAAATTCAGAAATAAATTCTTTACTTATAGGTAATGGTTTAACTAAAAAGTTTCCATCAGGTTTAATAACAATACTATTAAGACCACCGTAACCAGCCCATATTTGATCTTGTATTCCACCACTATCTTTTAATACATTTCTTTCAATATCTATAGCTTGATTAATAATAGTGTTTATATCAACCGATTTATTTAAAAGTTTATATATACTATGTATTAAAGATACACAAAATGATGAAGAACCGCCTAAACCAGTCCTCGAGGGAATATCATTAAATGTTATTAAGTCTATATGTTGAAAAATATTAAAATATTTTAATGTCTCTCTAATTAATGGATTGTTAATGTGTTCTACATCATCGACAATATCATAATTACTATAAGCTACATAAGTCCGACGATCTAAAAATCTAGGACGATATCGTAAACCTGTAAAAGCATATTTGTTAATAGTCGTTCCTATTAACAATGAACCATGTTTACTATAAAAATCTTTATAGTCGGTCGATCCACCGAAAAACGAAATTCTTAATGGTGATCTTGAAATAAACATTAATAATTTTTAATCACATCATCATATATATTCTTAGGTAAAAAATTATAAAAATTATCCATCTCTTTTATTCCTGTAACTAAGTCAATATCTGGTTTATATCCTGTTTTATATAACTTATTACTACTAACTTCATAATCTCTTTTATCAGGATCAGTTTTATTTTCGTTAATTATATACTCTGTATCGAGTGTTGTAGATATTGTTTCTGCTAATTGCTTTTTTGTACAATTAATTTCATCATTACCTAAATTATAAACATTACCTGTTAAATTTTTACCACCTCTCCACCACTGAAATATACCATGATAAAAGGCTTTACAAATATCCTTAACGTGTATATAATTACGACGAAAATGGGCGTCAAAAATTTCTATTTTTCTCTCTGTTTTCGCTCTATAAGTAAGATTATTAATAAGTAAATCTAACCTTGGCCGTGGTGACCATCCAAATACAGTAGCCAACCTAAACACTATAGTATTATTATGTGATTCTAATAGTACATTCTCTGTGTTCTGTTTATCTATACCGTATAAAGAAATAGGGTTTGACGGTGTTTCTTCAGTACATATATCACTACCAGTACTTCCATAACCAGAATTAGTGTTAGGGTATATAATTAATGCATTTGAATTTACTCTTTTAACAAATTTAGTAAACCAATTATAATTAACATCAGTAGATACAGTTGGCATTTTATCACAAGCTGGTGCACCCACAATAGCTGCTAATGGAATAATAACATCAGCAGTTTTTATATCTTCATTTAAACGAGCTGACCAATGTAAAACATCTTCTTTATTAAAAACTGTATCACGAAAACTATTGTAAACTAAAGGTCCTTGATCATACATGAGATTATCATAACAGTGTATATCTGCTGCTGTAAATTTTTCTCTTAAATAAGGTACAAGCGTAGAACCAATATAGCCTGCTGCTCCAGTAATTAATATTTTCATGCGTTATTTAATAAATCTAATAATTTGTCAATTTTACTTGATTGTAATGACGGGTAATTACCTATATACCAACTATATTTGTGTATATGTTCAACTACCGGAAATTCTGTTAAGTCAAAATTATAATTATCTTGTATATATGGCTGTCTTAACTGATTTCCACCACCTGAAAGTCCTCGTCTAAATTCAATCTTATTATCAATTAAGATCTTTTCTACATTATCACGTGTTTCATTAGTAGGATTATCATCAGGATTTAAAATAACGATAAATGCATAATTACTATTACCTTCTGTATCAAATTTAGTATAATATTTATTCGGATTTAAACGCTTAATAAAATAATTAAAATTATTTGTACGCTTTTGTACATTCTCACTTAATCTCTTGATTTGATTTAAACCTAACACGGCATTAATCTCTGTTGAACGTATATTAAAAGCAGGATTAACAAAAAAGAAATCTGGATTTACAGTTGGATATCTTTTGTGATAATTTTTAACTATATTTTCATTAGTACATTCTCTTAACATTCCATGAGATCTAAATATCCTACAATGCTCATACAGCTCTTCATTATTAGTAGACACCATTCCACCTTCAATAGTAGTCATATGATGCGCAAAGAAGAAAGAAAAATTACTAGCGTCTCCAAACGTACCTACTAACTGACCATTATGTGTCGTACCATGAGATTCACACACATCTTCAATTAATAATATATTTTTTTCCTTACATATATTAATAATATTATCAGTTAATCCATTTAAACCTAAAATATGAGTCAGTAATATAGCTTTAGTATTATCATTAATTTTCTGTAGTAATAATTCCTCGTTTAAAGCAAGGTTATGATAATTAATATCAACAAAAACTGGAGTAAACCCATTTTGAATAACACTAGATACATCACTAATCCAGTTTAACGGAGATAATATCACTTCTCCTCCACCATATAAATGCTTAATAGCTAACATGGTCACTTGATTAGCACTATGTCCTGAATTAACAAACACACTTTTTTTAGTACCTAACCAATCAGACCAAGCTTTTTCAAATTCTACAACTTTAGGACCATTAGTAAGCTTGGGTATTTTCTTCTGAGAAAGGAAAGATATTATTGCATCAACATCTTCACGGACAATATTATCTTCCATTAATGGTATATACATAAAACTATTTAAAAGTTAATAATCGAGTAGCAAGTTTAGCTGAAATATTTTCTCCTCTAATTCTAAAAACTCTATTATGGTTATGAGGTCTATTAGTGATATTGAGAATTTGATATGCGGCATCTTCAGGTGTTATTAACTCTAAAGAACCATATGGGACTGAATTTCCTGATTTTAAATCTGTACAAATACCAGAACCTAACAGTATAGGTAAACGTACAATTTTACATCTACAACTATTTGTTAATAAATATGCTTCTGCAAGTTGTTTATAGTACGTATAAGGATTATTTTGTTCACTATACGTAGAAATAAAAACTATTTCATATGCAATATGTTTCTCAACAAATTCAACAAATTTATCATAACACTTTGCCTGAGTTTCTCTATCTTTATCTAAAAAATTCCATGTATGATAAATATATACCTTTTCACTAGTATTGGATTTTAAATTTAATTCCCTAAGAGCGTCTCCTAGCTGTCCACGACCATTACATAAAACTATATCTGCCATTATACAAATTCTGGATGAGTAATACTATTTCGAACCTCTTCACCTAATGCTAATAAATCTTGTTCATTAATATTGTCTACATTTTCATGTAGATACCACATCATTTTATTACTTTCATGAGGTTTACATAATTTAGTACAGTTCTTAAAACACTCTACATTGTCAATAGTATTCATTATAGATTTTCTAGTAGGTAAATCATTCCAAATCTCTTTGAAACTCTTTTCATGTAAACTTCCATAACTATATTGTTTATATCCTCTATGATTTGGACACACATAAACATGACCATCAGCTCCAATACATGGAGACAATTGAGAACCTAAACACTTTTTATATGTACGACCATATAGAGAAGGATCTTTTTCTAAATCAGTTATTTTATAACCGTTTATTTGAAATTTTTTCCCTAAAATACTCTTTGCCTCCATAAGTTTAGGCTGTACTTCTTTGTTCCAAAATTCAACATCACGCTGTACACCATCTTCTCGTTCACGGTTTACAACTTCTGGTTTATATTGACAATAATTAATATCAAAATCTTTAAAATTATTCGCAAAATCAACAATCTCTGTATATGTATCTGGAGTAATAACAAACCCAACACCTATATCTATTTTTTTACCTTTATTATTATTGACTTCAATTAATTTAGAAAGATTAGAAGTCATTTTATCCCATCCTTGATTCTTACGAGCTCGACGAATACTATTATAGGTTTCTTTCGTACCAGCGTCAACAGAAAATCTAACCCATGTCATATTATCTACTATAGTATCAAATAAATCCCATTTATCTAAAAGAGTACCGTTAGTAAACATACCCATTTTGATATTATTCTCTCCTAAGTATGTAATTGCTTTACCTAAGTGAGGATTAATAGTAGGTTCTCCACCACCAGTCCAATTAACAGCACGAACACCCATATCAACAAAATCTTTACACGCGTTTAATAAAATATTCTCAGGCATAACTGATTTGTTATACGTTTCTAAATTTTTTGATTCTGGTAAATGTATATAAGAAGAAATACAAAAGTAACAACCATGATTACATGTGTTACTAGGATCTAATTCTATTAATACAGGAGCAGTATTACCTGTCTTAATAAATTGTAAAGCTCTATCTGCATTGGCTACAATCTTAGCTTGAGGATTAAAAATTTTAGTACCTCTAGTAAGTGCATTTTTTATCTCTGTAACCATTTTAAAAAATATAGCGTTGGATCTTCAAAATATGTACGTAATACATTATCAAAATATTTACGTGCTAAAATCGCTCGCTCTTTTAATTCATTAATATCTGTTTTATAGATTTCTAATAGACTATTATATAAAAAGGTCTCTCCTAATCCAGGTTGTCCAATTTGGAGATCACAAATTCTATAGAAAAAACTAGTATCATAATGATCATCTCCAACAATATAAAAATCATGATCGGATACAAGAACAGGTACTCTAGTAAAATAACAACTCTCAAATAATCTAGTACTATCTATACCAGAACCACGAGGGCAAAGAGATATAATATTATTTTGCATAGTACTTCTATATTGTTTTTGAATATCTGAATTTGACTCTGAAGGTCCTTCCCATTTGTTATTAATATGTAACTCGCTTTTTATATCTTTAAACTGGTTTAAAGTATTAGCTAATACAACTCTAACTTTATGATTAATAAAACCTCTAAAACCCATACTTACATCAGTAGGAAAAGAAAATTCTTCAGTCTGATCTTTTAGATCTACTAACATATGTGAAAAAGTAGGTCTAATAAACATCTTTTTTATATTAGAATATCGCTTTAATGGGCCATTTATAGTTAAAATACTATTATGAAGCCATTGAGGGATAGGCTCACCACCTGCACCATGCTCTTGACCACCTTCCCCTTCATAATCCCATATATGTCGTTCTTCATTTCCATCAAAATATGGAAATTTATTTTTATCATATAAAGTAATAGAATTTTTACTAATAGAATCATTAGTAATTTGACCCATGTAAAAATAATCTGCCTTTTCTGGTGGTACTATATTGCAATAGTCGGTAATACCTTTATTACTTAATGGTACAGTGTTAATATAATATGGATCAGAATCGTGTACATGAGGTTGCGCATGCGGGTATATATATAAATTAATTTTATTCATCTAATACCTTACGAAGTTTTTCTACTAGAAGATCTCTTTTATCTTTATTATCAGTAAATGCCTGATAAGAATGTCTATTCATATTAGCAGAACCTTCAACATAAGTATTATCTCTATCTCCCTTACCTACTAACCAATGCATGTGCTCTACAACAACATCAGGCTCAGGATAATATCTATCAATTTTCTTAAAAATATATGTTAACCATTCATCACCATAATTACAATCAATTTCAGGTGGTAAATAATGACCAAATACATCTAAAGCCTTTCTACTTATAACAGGATGTGTGGCAAGTTTTGCAGGATCTTGATATAAATCATTAAGAGAAAATAAACATACTTTATCCTTTACAAACTTAAAATTATGTTCTAGTAAAACGTCCCAATTTTTAGTTCTAAATAGAATATCATCAGCTCCTCCCATAATTAAATCTCCAGAACTTATTTTAAAAAGTTCATTACATGCTTCTCCTAAAGACACTCTAGGTCCAACAATATGTTTTATAGGTATTGTAAATTTATCTTTATTATTATCGACAAATTTAATACTTTGTACATCATCTTCATCAATATAAAGTAACACTTCTACATTATTAGACTCAGATGTCATATGATGTAAACTCTCATACATAGCTTTGAGTTTTTTAGCTCGTTTACGTGTAGGTATAAGTATACTAATCATAATTTAGTTTCTACTCTCATCTTATCATAATCTAATTCTTTTTTATTAAGAAAGAAATATTTGTTTATTAATGTTTTCATTCCCTCAGGATCTAATGGCATATCATTTTCATCATATGCTTCTCGATTATGTGATGATATATTATTACATTCTTCATAACCAATACCAGATTTAATAAAATCCACATTTGTAATAAAATCTAAAGCATTTCTATTATGTAATAAATTATTCCATGTTGTACCATGTTGAGGAGAAACATGTTGAAAACCAGTTGAAGGACCTTCAATAGCTTTTAAGTGTTCTATTTGTTGATCTTTCATGACATACCATTTAGTATTAACTGCGGCCGCTAAATATCTAAATGTTGATTCTGTACAATGAGCTCTAAATACATCAGGTATAAGTTTATTATTATAAGCTTCATACATTTCATTACTAAACATAGTAACATGACAATTGAGAGCATGACCTAGTGGTACATATAAATCATCTCCTACCACTTGTACATCTGGACTTTGGTACTTATATTTTGGACTAATAGTTTGTAAAGCTTCATCTGAATCTGTTTGTAAACTTATAAGACTATTATTATATTTTTTAAATGTATTATACGTATTTTTTAAAATAGTATTATCTAAAGTATTAGTAACTGGATTATAAAAACTACAACCCGAATCTACATACAAATAAGACTCTGCAGGTCCTTTTTCTTTAACAAACTCTTGTATAGCTTTGTTAAACGTTGTATTTACAGTATATATTTCGTGATGATAAACGTATGATATTTTATCTTTGTATCGCTTATATAAATTATTAAATAATGTAGGATCGCTTTTACAAGCAGAAAGTAATACTCGATAATCTTCAAAATCTTGATCTAAAAAACTATTAATACATTTAATATAATGATCTAACGGTGGTGTATTACCTAAACCACATATATTATAAACTAAAAGATTTTTCATTTTACAATATCAGGGTAGGCTGGGTTATCCCAATCCTCTAAAGGCTCGATATACATATTTTCTAAAAACTCATCTCGATCAACATATGGATACATGTCTTCAATAGGTGTTTTCCATCCAAAAATTCTTGGTTCATATGTATGATATTCATGACAGTTTACATCACATACAACAATACCATCATATTCTAAGACTTCTTTAATTTTATCCTCCATCTCATCATGATTGTTGATAGTAACAGTTTTAATACCATACGCATCACAAATTTTCATAAAATCAGGAGGATTATAACCTGCAGGACCACATGCTTCGGCACGACCTTCAAAATTTGTTTCTTGAAACGCTTTTGTAATACCATAGATATGATTGTTAATAATGAACGTTTTAGCTTTTATGTTATAATTAACATAAGTTTGTAGCTCTTGTATGTTCATATTAAAACCACCATCACCAATAGTACATATAACCTGTCTATCTGGGTCAGCTAAATAACAACCCATAGCTGCTGCATGAGAAAAACCCATTGGTGAGTTACCATTATTAGTTAAATTACGTTGTCCATATTTTGTTTCAAACGAATGATTACTAACAACAATATTACCACCACAATCACCTATCAATACTGCATTACTATCTGCATATTTCGATAGAGTTCGCATAAAAGCATACGGATGTACATTTTCTTTTTGATCGAAAAATTCTGGTTTAACTGGATCGTATTTTATTTTCCAATCCATTGCGCGTTTAGTCCATTTTTCAAACTTATTCGGTAAATCTGTTGCAGTAACATCTAATGTACCATCAGGATTTAACCACCCACCACTAGCAGTCGGTGATGTAATTAGTTTATAACGTTTAATTAAACGCTGTATAAACACTTTAGCATCACAATATACATTTACATCAAAAGGTACTTGTTGTAACTTTGGCTGTAATAATGCTTTATCTACATCTACTACATACTTTTTAGCTCCTCGTGCAAATGAATGAATATTACCACCTGTAATTCTACCAGATATTCTACTTCCAATAGCTAATAATAAATCAGAATTTTGTATAGCAAAATTTCTTCCTGCTCCACCATATGTACCAATTCTACCACCATAGAATTCATAATCAGATGTAACAGCATCTAAAGCATTCCATGTTGGAAAGCATGGTATTTTTAATAAGTTACCTAATTCTCTAAAATCATCTACTGCATCAGATAATCTAACACCACCACCTATCATTAAAACAGGTCGTTCACTACGTACTAAATCATACAAAAAATCATCAATTTTATCGTCTATATCCTTATAATCATAAGTAGGTAATTCTGTTTTAACATCAAAACCTAATAGTTCATTAGGATCAATCATAGTCTTTTGTATGTTTAATGGAATATCTAGTAATATAGGGCCAGGTCTACCTTCCTGACATAAATGATAAGCTTTTTCTAATTCATACTTAACATTATTAGCATCATCAATCATAACAGCATATTTTGTAACAGGTTCTGCCATGCTAACAATATCTGTCTCTTGAAAACCTACCTGTCTTATAGAAGGGTCAGGTCTTAAAAATTGAGAGTTAATTTGACCTGTAATAAAAATACAAGGAATTGAATCATAAAAACAATTCCCCATAGATGTAAGTAGATTCATACCACCAGGGCCGCTAGTCGCCATAGCGACACCTGGTCGTCCTGAAACTTTAGCATAACCTTCAGCGGCAAAACCACCTCCTTGCTCATGCATTACTGCAACGTAATCAGTTTCATCGTTTCTAGTAAATGCATCAATTAGATCACCATTTGCAGCACCATATACTACAAACATTTTATCTATTCCCTTGTCGGCGAGAAAGCCTATGACATAGTCAGCTAATTTTAACTTCATATATTAAAACGTATGTGTTTTTACATTGTCAGGAGTATCATATTTCCATCGATCATCACTAACGAGTTTATCTAACTCGTCTTCATTAATCTCATAAAACTGTTCTGCAGTTGGAAATTGACCTGCACGTACTTCAGCGGCATATTCTTTAAGAGAGTCTTCAATTAACGCCCCTGCTTCACAATAACGCTTAACGAATTTAGATTTAAACTCAAAGAACATACCAATTAAATCATGTTGAATTACTAATTGACCATCAACCTGATCACCAGCACCTATACCATAAATTGGAATATCTAATTTCTCAGCAATATATTGAGCTGACTCTCTCGGCATTGCTTCAAGTAGTAAAAATGAGCAACCTGCATCTTGTAAGCGAAGAGCTTGATCTAAAATAATGTCAGCTGATTCTTTCGTCTTACCTTGTACACGATAACCACCAAGCTTAGCTCGAGTATGAGGAGTTAAACCCAAATGACTCATAGTAATAATACCAGAAGACGAAATAGCCTTTACACGGTCAACCATTGCACCTTCAATCTTAACACAATCCATACCAGCAGTAATAAATTTACCAGCATTCCGTACAGCTAATTCATTAGATTCTTGATATGACATAAAAGGCATATCTCCAATAAGGAAAGCAGTTTGATTTGCACGCCAAACTGCTTTACAATGTGACAACATATCATCCATAGTTACTGGAATCGTCGTCTTATACCCTAGAGTAGTCATACCTAAGGAATCTCCCACTAAAATAGCATCTACACCAGCACGATCAGCTAATAACGCTTGTGGATAATCATACGCTGTACATAGTACTGTTTTAATACCCTTTTTCTTATGATTTTTAAGTGTTAAGATAGTAACTTTCGTTCGCTCTTCAATGGGTTGATCACCGCGTGGTGGTAAATTTGGCTTCTCCGTAGGCAAATACTGGCCTAATGGCACAGCCTTCGCTGGAGTAGGGCTGTGCAAATCCTCATCTTTTGATTTATTATCAGTACTCATAATATTATGTAAATTTTCTCTGTAACGTTATGCTAAGCATTTTATCTACTTCTTTCTGAAAATCAACACCTATTTTTTCGGTCATTTTTTTAATGTAAGAAGGAGATTTAAAATATTTTATAAAAGCTTCGTCTCTAAATTTTAAGATTTGTGAGTGAGTTAAATCTTCAGTAGGTAAATTAAATGTTTCATATGCATGTTGAGAATAACCAATCCATCCGATATCGTTATTTTCTGGTAAAGCTTGTGGATTATTTTTACTAAAATCTCTATGTAGTTGAGATCCAGGATATGCCATAGCACAATACATATTAACCCACTCTGTTTTTAACTCTAAAGCTAAATCTAAAGTCTCATTCATTGTTTCATATGTATCTTTTGGTAGACCAAAAATATAATTACCAGTTGAATAGATATCATGATTAGATATTTTTTCAATAATACTTCGTATATTAAGTTCTTGAAATTTACCTTTAACAACTTCTTGTCTTACTACTTGATTAGCAGATTCAATACCTAAACCTAACCAATTAACACCAGCATTTTTTAAAATTTCTAAATATTGTTCCTTTACTGTATCAATCCTAGCATATGCCCATATATTAAAATTGTAATTTCTTTCAGCGATTAATTTACATAATTCAACATAATGTTGTTTTTTAAAAACAAACATCTCATCAGCTATTTTAATATTTTTAATATTATTTTCTGCGAAGAAGTCTAATTTTTTAATTATATTTTGAGGTGACCAATGACGAAAAGTATTATTTTTTGTATCACCGTTGTTAAATGGTGAGTTAATCATACAAAAATTACATTTAAATGGACAACCTAAGCTAGTATATATAGAACCAAACGGAGATGTTTCATTATTATTAGTCCAACTATGCCAATTAGCAGTTCTATATCGATGAATATCTAAATATTCTACAGGAAGCATATCTAATTCTTCATCTAAATTTTGTATTAAAGGAGCTGGTGGTGTACTTGCTATTTGTCCAGTAGTTTTATCTGTATACCATAAACCAGGAACTTGTTGTAATTGAGAATTATCTGTATAGTCAGTTACTTTTAAAAAATTATAAATAGTATGAGGACCTTCTCCTTGACAAACAAAAGAATTAGGATCATCTTCTATAGTTTTTCTAGGGAGAGAAGATGGATGTGGACCAGTATACATTCTAATTATATTACTATCCTTAAGTAGGTCCATTATCTCCATAATCCCTACCATATTTTGAGTTGAAGCTGATGGTTGTTGACCGAACGCAACCAAACAAACAACTTTAGGGTTAAGTTCTAAAATAGTAGTAGCTGCTTGTTCGCTGTTTATTCTTAAAGCCTCACAATCTAACAAATCAACTGAAAACCCTCTATCAGAGACATACTTAGATAACATTGCAGCCCATATAGGAGGCTCAATTGCTGAAAAATCCTTACTTAAATCTTGATAGACTTTTTTAGAAGAATTCGGATGTACAAATAAAATATCCACTATCTGTCTCTATCTGATAAAATTGCATTTGAAGGTGATATAGGCCAAGAAATATTATATTCAGGATCATTCCATTTAATAGATATTTGTTCCTCTTCAGGAGTATAATCTTCTGTCAACTTATAATGAAATATACAATCGTTTGATAGACATAAATGTCCATTAACACATCCTGGTGGTATTAATATTTGTTGACGGTTTTTATCATTAATATAAAATTTATCATAATGTTTATAAGTTGGAGAATCTTTTCTTACATCTAATACAACCACATAAATAGACCCTCTTAAACATTGTATTAGTTTATATGTTTTACTATCTCCATGTAACCCTCTAATAACGTTTTTTGTTGAAAAAGAAGCACTATCTACTACAAACTGTTTCCCGGGTGCGGAAGGTGTTCCACGAAAATCATCATATACACTAAACATTTTTCTATAATAATCAGCGCAAAATGTTTCTACATTTTCACCTCTATTATCATAATGTATAACCGGTTGTACTACAGTAACATCTTTAATGATACTATCATCCACCTTAACTACTCTGTATTCATTACTCATATACTTTAACTAATGGCAGCAGCCATTAATAATTTATTTGCAGTATGTTTTTTATCAAATTTCTCGAGATTATCTTCGGTATGCCAATATACCTTTTTAATAGTACCTACATTATCAACGTCAAACTGTAGGATCTTTTTACCACATAATAAACCTTCTATAGATGTACGACCTAAAAATATACCTGACACAACATCACATTGTCTATAGTATTTTTCTACTTTCCAAGTAGGTTCATGTGTTACAAAATTAGGATGTACGGTACTATAATCATTTCTACCTACATGCATAACTTTAAAATTTTGTTTTTCAGATAATTCTAACAAGTATTTTAAAGGTTTATATCGCAAATAATCTAAACTACCTGGAAATAAAACTATTTTATCTTTAATACTCTTTTTCTTTTTACAATTTTGTGGATTAAATCGAGTTAAATCAAATGGATTATATATTAACTGAGCATTTGCTCCTGGTATTTTTTGTTTTATAAATTCAACAATAGAAGGTCGTATACCTACATAGGTATCTATTTTTGAATCAACAATTGGTTCCTCTAAATCAATAACTTCAGAGTGTATAACGTTAATAAACTTTTTAGATTTAACATTCTTAATAAAATCCCATATTGCTTTACCGTGAGAAAATATTACTAAATCATATTCTTCGTCATACAATGTACCCCTGGTTAAAAAAGATATATTAGATGTTTTATCTTGTAATGGAGAATCAGGAAACGGAGAAAAAATAGATACTTTATGACCTAAATCTCTCAAAGCTGTTGAGAGCTCATAAAAATATAATTCCGACCCTGTATATTCCCTATAACTAAGGCAACCTATAAGTATATTCACTGTAATTATTATAATTGTAAACCACGAAAAAGCAAATAAATACTTAAAGTTATGGCGAAACGAACTCGTGTTGCAGCTAATAGCTCAACTAAAAAGACATCGTTAACTGGACGTAAAGTTAGTAAGAAAACAAAGATTAGTAAAAATGAAATTACAGACAGTATACAAAAAAATACATTTCTTGATTATACAATACAACAAAAATATAATCTAACACCTACACATGATAACTTCTTAGAAGTTTGCTTTAAAGACGACTGCAAATTATCATTAATAGATGGACCTGCAGGGTCAGCAAAAACGTATCTATCTGTTTATATCGCTCTACAATTACTACGAACTCACAAAATAGAAGAAATAATATACATCCGAAGTGTTGTAGAATCTGCTTCTAAAAGTATGGGGTCTCTCCCAGGTGAAGTTGAAGATAAATTTTTACCATGGAGTTTACCATTACTAGAAAAACTAAATGAGTTACTCGATAAACCTACAATTACTAATTTAATGTCAGAAAGTTTTATTAAATGTATTCCTGTTAATTATACTAGAGGATTAACTTTTAAAAATGCATGTGTATTAATTGACGAAGCACAAAATTTAACTAAAGAAGAACTTACAACAATATTAACTAGATTTGGAAGTAATTCAAAATATATGGTTATTGGAGATTCCCGACAAAGCGATATTGGTAATAGATCTGGTTTTAAGGTAATATATGATGCGTTTGATACAAAAGAATCTATTGAACATGGTATGAATGTATTTAAATTTACAGAACTTGAAATTGTTAGATCTGAAATATTAAAATATATTGTAAAGGTTTTACAAAAATTAAAGGTGAAAAGTTAATGCTTTGCGCATTCTTTCAAATAATGTCCTTTTATTTTGACCACTCTCAATTAATCTAGAATATTCTGCTTTAAAAGCTTCTATAAATTCTGGAGATAAATCAAACTTACGAGGATAAAACGATCTTACTCTTTTTATCATATATTTCTCGCATAATTTATCGTAATCAGTCATCGATAATTATTTAATCGATTCTGCTGTTTATCTTTAGCTATTTTTTCTTGTAATTTCTTCTTTAATACAGAATCCTCTTCTGGGTCAACATCTTTCCATACTTCTTCTAGTTTTTTAATTTCTTCTAAAGTTTCTTCATCTAAAATATTACCGGGAGCTGATGCTTCACCTGACGGATCAATATATAATTTTAATATTTCTATACGCTCTGTACGACTACCAAATACTTCAATAATAGCTGGTTTATCATCTACTATAAAAAACGTAGTTTTAGGGTTTTCTTCATGATCTCGATGAACAGCTTTAAAAATATTATCTATCTCTTCTATAGTTTGAGGATTAGTTTCTCTTAAATCATCTTCCTCTAAAGGAACAAGAGCTACCTTTGTAATAGGTGTAAAAAATATAATATCTAAATTTCGAAAACTTTCTCTTACCAGTGGAATACACTTTTTAATAAACTCATCGTCGATGTCATTATCTCGTTGCTCTGCTGCCCATAAACTATACACCAAATTATCTAATGGGCATCGATCAAAAATAACATTCTGACCTCGCCTATATTTTTGTTGCTCCTCAATCATAAAATTGAGAATTTCCCATTGAGTTTTTTTATTAGTCTTAGAGGAATGATCTAAATCATTTTCTTTAATAATGTCCCTATACGTTTTTTTGGGTGTAACATAATTAGGCCATTGTCCTAGAAAGTCTTTAATTAAAGTAGTCTTTCCCTGACAAGCTGTACCACTAATTGCAATCCTCATATATTATATTTATTAAGTTAAACTTTTAAAGCCATATCCCATACAAGTAAATGCAATCTAGGACTAAATTTAAAATATTCTTGTTTAGCATACTCAGCTACTTCTTCAGCTATTTCAATATGCTCTTTTCTACTACCTGCACAAGGCATTAACCAAACCCTTTCTCTTGGTATATTAAACTTCTCAACATACTTCTGTAAGACCTCTTCTAAATCTTCTTTCTTACTAATAACAAACTTAAAACCTGACCCATTTGTTACATGCCATTTTAATACATCTGGTTTATATCGACGGTCTTCTGGATCACCATTATTACTAAGCTTAGGAGAAGTAGTAAAAGTTGCATCAACTCTTAACCATTCTGGATCTGGCATTATTGTTGCATTAGTTTCAAAATCTATCCGTGGTATAGTACCCCACTCTACATCTATATAAGCTAAAAATTTAAGTAATTTTGGTTGTTGTACAAGTGGTTCACCACCTGTTATCTTCCATATAGCACCATTATCTAAGTGTTTTTTATATCCTTCCTCTTCTAATAACGTTCTAAGTTCTTCAAAACTTAATTTATTTTTTACACTCCATGATATATAGCTATCACAACCATGAGGTGAATCTTCTGTTGCAAATCCTTGACATGTAAGATTACACATAGATAATCTCATAAAAACAGACGGCCAACCAACATATTCACCTTCACCCTCTACCGTATAAAATACCTTATCGTCAGATAAAAATATTTTTTCGTCTTTAAGCTCCTCCTTATAAAGATTTGTCATTTAAATATAAATCTTTTATATCTCGTGTCTCTGGTTTAACCTCTTTCTTCTTAGGTTTACCCCAATCAATACTATCCCAGTTATCATTAACTTGACAAGTATCTTCTTTTCGTCTTTTACTACCTTTACTCATTAGTTTTGAACCCATTCGTATTGAGTATCTGATAAAGCTCTGGCATATTCAATATGATATATAGCAGAATTTTTCTCATGCTCAAAAACTTCTACCTTCTTACACCAACATCTATTATCAGTTGATTCCTTTACATAATCATCAGCAGCTTTCCAGCAATATTGTGCAAATTTTTCAATACCAACTCCATCAGACATAATACGTAAATCAATTATACCTAATTCATTTAATTCTTCAAATTTATTTAAATATGGATCGTTTGCATCAATAACCGTAGTATGATCAAATTGATTTTCTAATATTTTCTTTAAATGTTTCAAATCTCCAAAATCAACAACCCAATTATTTTCATCTAATTCTTTAGCTTCAAACCAAAATTTACCAACTAATCGATAACCATGTACAAACCGACAATGTGAATCTGCTTTTGGTTGTCTAAAGGCGCAGCTGCCTAATTCAATAATCTTTGTACTATTAAAAGACATAAGATCTATTATACATTAATCTAAAATAAAATCAAGGGTTGAATTTAAAAAAAAATTTCATATAATAAACTCATGAGTGAATTACTGCAATATGCAAATGGTAACTTACCGCGAACTGAAGAAGAAAAAGAAATAATTATTGATAAAGCCGCGGCTGCATATGAAAAATATATGGATGCTTTAGGGTTTGATTGGAGAAATGATCCTAATAGCGCTGATACCCCAAGACGTGTAGCAAAAGCTTTTGTTAATGACTTAGCAGAAGGTTGTTATAATGTACCTCCTAAAATTACAGCATTTGATAATGTTGATAAATATGATGGATTAGTTTTTCAAGGTAATATAAAAGTTAATTCTTTTTGCTCACATCACCATTTACCGTTTATCGGGCAAGCTCATGTATCTTACATACCTGGAAAAGACGGAAAAGTAATTGGTTTAAGTAAAATAAATCGAATTGTCGAATGGTTTTCGAGACGTCCGCAAGTACAAGAAAACTTAACTATGCAAATTCATAATTATATGAATGAAGTATGTAAAGATAATAAAGGAATTGCTGTTTTAGTATCAGCTAACCATACTTGTGCTGGTCTAAGAGGAGTTAAGCATGATAGTATTATGAAAACTGCTAGAATGTCAGGAGCATTTTTAGATAAAACTGATTTAACCAGACAAGAGTTTTATGATTTTATAAGAGACTTAAAGTGAGTCAAAAATTTCTTTAATTTGTGCAGGGTCGATATGCTCCGGTATATCGGCTTTTATTTTCTCAAAATTATCAAAATTATCTCTTATATTACTCGCACTATAAGGGGTACCATCTGCTTTTAATGTAACATCAACAGCAGACTGTGCTGGATCAACTATATCAATTTCTAATCCTTCTTTTTCAGCCCATGGTTGTGCATGTGACCATCTTTTCCAATCATTATCTTTTCTACTAGCACCTAACACAACTGTTGTACCTGGATCTAACGTCTTTAATGTCTCATATGCTGATGTAACGGGGGATGGGAACTGTGAGATACTAACAGTTACGTTATTAAGAGGTTGTGTATATAATTCAAATATTTGTTTTGCAGCATCTGGTGTAATCAATTT
>CEOH01020684.1_pt1 | contig 18147 bp, 20 predicted proteins | sample 530311 | NCBI WGS metagenome assembly CEOH01 (sample SAMEA2619923, study PRJEB7988) | marine metagenome | biome: marine biome (ENVO:00000447); feature: deep chlorophyll maximum layer (ENVO:xxxxxxxx); material: "saline water (ENVO:00002010), including plankton (ENVO:xxxxxxxx)" | depth 60 m
CCCGTTTCTTAACAAAAGTTTACCGAGAGTCTTACGATATTTTCGCAGTTCATGGAATCTTATTTAATCATGAAGGAATAAGGAGAGGAGAAGAATTTGTAACAAGAAAAATTACTAAGGGAGTTGCCGCAATCAAGTCGGCAATCGACCAAGGTAAGGAGTTCCGGCCACTTCAGCTTGGTAATGTGGACGCTAAGCGGGATTGGTCGGACTCCGAAGACTTTATGGAGGGTGTCTGGTTGATGCTCAATCAAGAAAAGCCGAAAGAATATATTCTATCAAGCAATGAGACCCATACAGTGAAAGAGTTCGTTTCCCTAGCTTTTCAAGAGGCCGGTATCGCTGGCTTGTGGAGCGGAGAAGGCCTTGATGAAAAATTTAGAATTTATCAAGAAAATAAAATTTTAGCAGAGATTAGCGAAGAGTTTTATCGTCCGGCAGAAGTGGCTATTCTTCATGGCGACTCTACTCCAATAAGGGAGGAATTAGGATGGAAGCCTAAGTATTCTTTTCAAGATTTAGTATCACGCATGGTTGAGAATGATATTAATCTTTTGAAATAGCACGCGACGTCAATAAAAGAAGGTTGTTTAAGGTTCTCCTTACTGAGACGTAGCGCAAAAGCAAAGAACCTTGACTTTTTTCCCGAAATAATTAATTATAGTTTTATGGCGGCGAAAAGGAAGCGAAAGCAGACTTTAAATCAGTTTATCATTAACAAATTCCTAAATGTACCCAAAACTTTTTGGAAAGATAAGGTCGCAGTGTCGCGAGAGATGGGTTTTAGCAAAAAGCTCATTACTAAATATCCTTTAGAAGCGTTTTGGAAAGCTCTTCCTCTTAAGTTTGCCGCCGACAGCTTAAGTTGGTACGTCTCCCCTCAAGGATGGGCTTATTTAAAAATAGAGTACGCCAAATTTAGTCTTGACTTAAAGCCCCTAACGCGGCATAATGTATCGGATGCCAAATTAGGCAGCGACAAGACTTTAACGTGCAAAACCAGAGCCCTTAAAGATTTTTTAAAGTATGGCAGCAAAAAAGAAAATAAGTGAACAAATAACACCGCTAGATCAAATAGAGAGCTACCTTAAGGAGCATAAGGATGAGCACTTTAATTTTGAAAAAGAGCCCCAATACGTAGTCTCTAGCGGAAGCTTGCTATTAGATATTGAAATGTCCGGAGGCATTCGACCCTCTATCATTAGGGCTTCTGGAGTATCTGAAGGAGGTAAAACGTCTTGCGCTCTTTCTTTTGCTAGAAATTTTCAAACAACTCAGGAAAACGGGATGGTTGTTTACATCAAATCTGAAGGAAGGCTTTCTCCAGAGATGCTTGAAAGATCCGGCTTAGACACTTCTCCAGAAAAGTTATTTATTTATAAAAGTAACATCTTTGAGAGCGTTCTTCAGTTAATGCGTGAGTTGATAATGAACAACCCTACGGAATGTAAATATTTTTTTATTATTGATTCAATGGATGCGATGGTTCCCAAAAAAGATCTCGATAGGTCTTTCGAAGAATCGGATAAGGTCGCTGGAGGATCAGTTTTAAGTTCCAATTTTTTAAAGAAGATGGCATTAGGTCTTTCTACGAAAGGGCATATATGTTTTATGATTTCTCAAGTTAGAAGTAAAGTTAGCGTAAATGCATACGAAAAAACGGACCCTAAATTAACTAATGCTTCAGGAGGAAATGCTTTGCTTCATTACTCTGACTGGATTTTAGAATTTCAACCACGTTACGGTGGGGACATGATTCCCCCTAAAGAAAAGAAGCCAGATGGACATTGGTGCAAAGTAGTGTTCCGCAAGTCCGCAAACGAAAAAACAGGCACCGAAGTCCGCTACCCCATTAAATACGGACGCACTGGCGGCAGGAGCGTATGGATTGAATATGAAATTATAGACATGTTACTACAATGGGATATGGCGGTCACCAAAGGCGCTTGGATTATAATAATGGAATCTCTTGTTAAGGAGTTGGAAAAAGAAGGGTTACAAATCGAGCCAAAGCATCAAGGTCTTGATAATTTTCGTAAATATCTTGAAGAAATGCATGAGATTCGAGACTACCTTTTTAATAAATTTAAAACTATTCTTGGAGGCATTGGAAACTAAGTAGTGAAGCTTTATGACATTAGAGGAAAGCTCAGGTACAAAAGCGTACAGAAATACCGAATCGACTGGGATGCTCAATGTCGCTCAAATATACAGTTTGAAGTTAAACAGTTTTTTTACCCATTTTGGAAAAATCATATTTGTTACGAAGAGTTTCCCGTTTACGGAACCCGCATGAAAGTAGACCTAATAAATATGACTAAAAGAATTGCAGTAGAAGTCCAAGGGCCGCAACACGAATCGTTCAACAAGTTTTTTCATGGCAATTCTCGAGCAAATTACTTAAAATCCATCAAAAGAGATTACCATAAGGTAGTATGGCTAGAGAACAATAATTTTAAGATTTTAGAGATTTTTGAAGAAGACTTACCTTCTTTGTCCCCAAAATACATTGAGAAGAAGTTTTCGGTAAACATATAATATAGTGTAATAAATAGTATGAAGATTAATGAAACTCATAGGATTCCCGATATTATCTTGGACCAACTAAGTGAGTGGTCATGTGGAGGTTTTATGCTTTTCAATTTCGATGAGAACGGAAACCCCCAAGTATATTCTAAAGCGGAAGACGAGAGAAATGCCATGTCGCTCCAATATCTAGTGAGCCACTGGTCTGACGCAATGGAAACGATGAATTCAGACAGTTTTACAAAAAACTTAAACCAAGCTTTTGACGAAGAACATAAATACGACGACGAAGAAGGATTAGAAGATAATGAGTGATACAAATATAAACGAATATTATCCGCAGGGAGACCCTGCCGAGGTGCCTCAATCTTTGGTTGCGGGAGAAGCTCCCAATTCCCCCGATACACCTCCAGCTACAGATGAAGCTCCTGTTGATACAGTGCCTACAGCACCGGCGCAAGACCTAGGGATAGAAGATTTAGGTATTGATTTGCCTGACATACCCCTCCCAGACGAAGACCCTATAGAAGATGGAGTCAAAGATGAATTTGACGACGCTGCTTTTAATTTTGCAATCGTAGGTGTTGGCCAAGGAGGGTCCCGTCTTGCGGAATCTTTTTGGAATTTAGGGTACCGTAGAGTAGGTATAATCAATACAGCTCAACAAGATTTGTCTCTTATTAAAATGCCTGAAGAAAACAAGCTTTTAATTGGAGACGGCGGAGCCGGTAAGAATCCCGACGCTGCTGATGAAGTTTTTCGCACCCGCTACGAAGATATTTTAGATTTCTTAAAAAAGACTTTTGGTACGGGGTACGAGAGGGTACTTGTTTGCGCTGGCGCTGGAGGAGGAACAGGCGCAGGAGGCGTAGCTAGAGTTTTAGAAATATGTCATGACTTAAATCAATCTCTTGGTAAAGAAACTAAAGACACAGATGCTAAAGTTGGATGCGTCCTTGCGCTCCCCACTAGGGGAGAAGGCGTGAAGGTTCAGGACAACTCAAAGAAGACCGTCACTAAAGTTCTTGATCTGCAAAAGGCAGGCGTTGTCTCTCCTTTAATTATTTTAGATAACGAAAAAATAAAACAGCTTTATCCTAAATTGAGTGTTAATCAGTTTTGGAGTACCGCCAATAATAGTATATGTTCTGTTTTTCATTTATTTAATAAAATCTCAGCTAAAGAATCCGCCTACACTACCTTCGATAAGGCTGACTTAGATACGATCTTCTCTTCCGGAATAATTATGTTCGGAGCAACCCCTGTTAAAGATTTGACTGACACGGGCATCTCTTACGCGGTGAGGGATAATTTGCGTAAAAACATTTTAGCGGGAGTAGACGTATCAACTGGAAATGTCGCTGCATGTGTCATTATCGGAGACAAGGAATCTCTAGATAATATTCCTCAATCAAGCTTAGAACACGGTTTTGAGCAGTTAAGCCGGATGATGGGCTCCAATTCTACAGTTCATCGAGGAATTTATGCCGGTGCCAAAAAAGGGTTGGCCGTTTATACAGCTATAGGAGGCCTTCAATCTCCTGATAATCTTTTTGATTATTTCTTTAAAGTAGACCGGGTATACAAATAGTAGATGCCCATATATTCTAATCAAGTTGAGGGTCATGTTTTAGGTGGCCTCCTCAAGCACCCCTCTGTGTTGCCTGAGATAGATTCCTTTGTTAACGCTGCAGATTTTTACAATGATGTACATCAAACTATTTATTGCGTACTTAGGGACTCAATTTTAAACGATGAAAAGATTGATAAAGTATTAATAGCAAATAAAATAACCAATCTCGGAATTTCCTCTAAGGACGATATAGATATATATGATTATATAAACACGCTTAATTACACCTCAATTACTAAAGGTGCAGTAATTGAATCTTGTAAGGAACTAGTCAAAATAAGGATAAGGAGGGAGCTTAGCGTAACTGCCGATAAGATAAAAGAGCATGTTAGTAATTGCTCTAACGAAGATCTAGACTCTATTATATCTTCCACAGATTCTATTTATAGCGATAAGATATCTAGTTATTCTTTTGATGATGATCCGCAAAACGTTTTTGATGATTTAGAATTTAAAGTAGAAGAGAGAGGTAATAACCCTACTGACGATACTGGACTCGCAACTACCTTTGAAGAATTCAATAGGCTTTACGGAGGACTAAGAAGCGGAAACATCTACGCTATCGTGTCTCGCCCAGCTCAGGGAAAAACTACTTTTATAAATGAACTATGTTTGGGGGCGGCGATAAAAAATAATGTCCCGGTATTAGTACTGGATACTGAAATGACTACGGAAGAAATACAATTCCGTATGGCAGCAGCTAAAACAGGCGTACCTCTTTGGTTTTTAGAGACGGGAAAGTGGCGGACAAATAAGGAGATGCTGGAAAAAGTAAGGACGTATTTTCAAGATTTAAAAACGCATCAATATTTTCATTATCATGTCAGAAATAAGACTATAGACGAAGTATGCGCCATGATACGAAGATGGCATATGAAGCATGTAGGCAGGGGTAACAAATGTGTTATTGCTTACGATTATGTCAAGCTGACAGGGGAAAGAGTAGATAAAAACTGGGCAGAGCACCAAGCTATCGGAGAAAAGATAGATAAACTAAAAAGAATAGCTGAAGAAATAAATGCTCCTCTTATCACCGCTATGCAGATGAATAGACAAGGGGAAAGTTTCAATCGCAATTCAAGTAACTTAGTAGATGACAGTTCTGCTATCTCTCTCTCCGACAGGCTGCAGTGGTTCGCTACATTCGTAGCTATTTTTCGTAGAAAAACTAATGATGAAATTGCGCTTGATGGGGAAAGATTTGGGACGCATAAATTAATTCCCCTTAAAACCCGCTTCCAAGGTAGGGATGCAGCAGGGCATCAAGACCTCATGAGACGTAGGGTAACCGAAACAATTAACGGAAGAGAATCTGAAAGCGAAAGATTTGTAAATAATTTTTTAAATTTTCGAGTAGAAAACTTTAACGTCTCCGAGGAAGGTTCCCTCTCAGATATAATAAGGCACGAGCAGCAATCTTTCAATATACAAGGCTCAGAAGACCCACAAGAGGACTTCGGTTTTCTTTCTACAAATGCATGATGTTAAAGATATCTTAACGAATCTTGGCTATTCCTTAGTGGATAGCGGAGCTTACTACCGAACCAAGCCTCTTTATAGGGATTCTAGCAGCCATACCGTGCTTTCTATTAAGAAAGATACGGGAAGATGGATTGATTTTAAAGAGCAGAAGTTTGGCAATCTTGAAGATTTAATTCAAATAACGCTCAACTTAAAGGATCTCCAAGAAGCTAAAAGTTATCTCTCTAATAATTTCCAATTCAATGTCCCCAAACCAGAAAAGGAAAAACTTAAGGCTGCATCTTTTTTTAATAAAGAAAATTTAAAATACATTTCTCCTATTTATTCTTACTGGGAAACCAGAGGAGTCTCGGGAGACACTTTAAAAATTTTTGAGAGCGGCGTCATGAAAGCGGGTAAAATGAAGGATCGCTATGTTTTTCCTATTTTTGATAAACAAGAACGATTAATCGGGGTAGCCGGAAGAGATATAACTGAAAAGCAATCTATTAAATGGAAATTAGCCGGAGAAAAAAAGAATTGGGTATATCCTTTAAAATATAATTTATCTTATATCTTAAAAGAAAAAAAGGTTTTTCTTGTGGAGAGTATAGGCGACATGCTCTCTCTCTGGGAAGCGGGAATAAAAAATACTATCGTTACCTTCGGGCTCTCAGTAAGCTCAAAAATAAAACAGGCTTTAATGGTAATTGATCCATGCAAAATATATATTTCATTTAACAATGATGAAAATCAAGCAGGAAACGACGCAGCAAGAAAAGCTTACTCTAACTTATCTAGACAGTTCGACCTAAATCAATTAAAAATTCAACTTCCATCTAAAAACGATTTTGGATGCATGTCTCGTAACGAAATAAGGTTATGGAGAAAACAAATAAAACAGTAAAAGAAAAGGTTCTTTCCGCCTCGCGAATCAAAACGCTAGAAACGTGTTCGTGGTCATATTGGTGCAACTACCATCTGAAACTTCCTCAAAAACAAAATGAGGGAGCACTACGAGGGACGCTTTGCCATCTAGTTTTTGAAATGCTTGTTAAAAAGAAGCATAAAAAACATTTTAACAAAATATCAAAAGCGGGAACTATTAAAGCTAGTAAAGCCGTTCACCGAATGGTCACAAAGCACTTAATTCAAATGGAGAACAGTTTCGACTTACCTATGACCAATGAAGAAAACACAGAGTTGGTAGACGATATGATCGTAGTGGGTTTAAACTGTGATTTTTTTGGACGCGGAGGCAAAGTCGATAAGCCGGAATTAGAGTTCTTACTAGAGAACAAAGACCCAGAGTATAAAATTAGAGGTTTTATTGATAAACCTATCGTTTATAAAAGAGGTAAAAAAATAAAAATTGTAGATTATAAAAGCAGTAAATATAAATTTCGAGGAGAAGAGCTTCACTCTAATGTTCAAGCAATGGTCTACACTCTTGCTGCTCAAAAAGAATGGCCCGACTACACGCCTACTGTAGAATTTCAGTTTCTGCGTCACCCACGAAGTCCCTTGCAGCAACTACAGTTCAACAACGAGCAGCTTCGGGGATTAGAGTACTACTTAGCTCATACTTTTCAAATAATAAACGATTTCACAGAAGAGACAGCTAAAACTAATTACGCTGCAGATACGAAAAAGAATTCATGGTTATGTAAAATAGGGAAGTGGAGATGCCCCTATATTGATGCTTACGATTATTTTGTTACCGTTAACGAGTCTGGCGAGGAAACTAATAAATCCCTTAAAAAACAAGAATTAAAAAAATCTTTAAAAGACGGGGAAAAAATAGAAAAAAGAACCTATAAAGGTTGCCCTCGGCACGAACCAACAACGCAAGACAATATCCTTGACATGTTTGCCTAAGGCTTGTAGAATCATTTTTTCATGGATGAAATTATTCCAATTTTCAAAAGCCACTACAGCTTAGGCAGATCAATCCTTACGCTAAATCCGCCCAAAGACCCGAGCGAAATTGATAGCTCGGATTCTGTTTTTGATATCTGTTCGGACCTTGGGTTGAGAGAAATGTTTCTTGTAGACGATAACATGACAGGCTTTCTTGAGGCTTATACTAATGCTGAAAGCCTTAAGGTGAAGTTAATTTTCGGTTTACGGTTGACGTTTTGTCCAGATGCCCTCAACAAAAGCGAAGAGGGGCGTCATCATTCTTACAAAAATATAATTTTTGCTAAAAACGCAGCAGGTTATCGTCAACTTATAAAAATTTATACTTTTGCCGCTCAAGAAGGTTTTTATTATGAGCCTCGTATCGATTTTTCCCACCTCAAGCCCCTGTGGACAAACGATTTACTAATGGCTGTTCCTTTTTACGATTCCTTTCTTTATAATAATAAATATACAGATTCTCAATGTGTTCCCGATTTTTCTTTTTGCGATCCAATTTTCTTTATTGAAGATAACGATGTGCTACTTGATAAAGATATGCAAAGAAGGGTAAAAGATTTTTGCGATAACACTTACGCCACCCAAAAAACTAAAAGTATTTATTATCGGGATAAAAAAGATTTTTCAGCTTATTTAACTTTTAGATGTATCAACAAGCGAACCACTGTAGACAAACCTAATTTTGACGGAATGTGTTCGGACAGATTTTGTTACGAGAGCTATTTGGAGGCAGTTAATGGATAATCACCTCATAAGATTTCAAGAGAAAAAATTTCTTTTTTTAGACTTTGAAACGTTTAACGTATGTCTAAACGATCAATTTAACTTGCCGTGGCAAGCGGCCACTATCCTCCTACAAACAGAACAGGGGAAAGATGGACGTATATCAAACAAAGAGAGGAGCCGTCACGACTTGTATATAAAATGGGATACGGATTTAAAAATTAGTAAAGAGGCTAAAAGGATTACTAATTATAGTGAGAAGGTCTTTCAAGAAAAGTGCACTTCCGAAGAGAAGGCTTTTGAAGTAATTTATGATCAAGTTGAAAAATGTGACTACTTAGTAGGTCACAATGTTTTAGGTTTTGATATTTATTTGTTACGTAATTGGTACAGAAAGCATGGTAAAGACTATAGCGGTTTACCCTACAAAGTTTTAGATACTTTTGCTATCGCTAAATCTGTCGCTTTAGATTATCCCTATAAAAGAAATGAATGCGAGCTGTTAGATTTCCAAATGAAAATGATAAGTATTCGAAAGAAGGGGATTCGCACCAGTTTGAGCGCCTTAGGTAAGAGCTACAACATAGAGCATGATTACGCCCGCCTCCATAATGCACTTGTGGATTTAGAGTTAAACATAAAAGTGTGGGACAAGTTAAAATACCAAATAGATTTTTAAGGTGTAAGGATTTATAATATCCTAATGCCCAGTCTAGACTATATATACGACATAACAGAGAAACTTGATGAAGAAAACCTTAATTATTTGGTCCTTACTATAAGAGAAGGTCAAAAAGAAGATAAAGTTGATGTTTTTTTTAATATTAAACCCCAGTGCGAAGAGGTCTTTGAAAGATCTATTCAACAAGTAAAAGAAATCCTTGTATCCAGAAATGACGACGGCAATAAGCCCATCAAACCAAAAAGGAAAAGAAGGAGGAAAAAGTAAACTCTTTTCTTCTCGATTCTCACGGCTGAACCTTCAACTTCACGGTGTACGTCTTCCCCAATTTAAGATAGAGGACAAATATTTAAACGATTTATCTTTAGATAAGGATATCTCCACTTATGATTTTTTAAGAGAGCTTTGCTTACGTAGATTTAAAAGCCTAGGACTAGATAAGGGGGATGCAAAATCGATATATATTGAGCGAATAAAATACGAACTCGAAATCTTATTAGAGTTAAATTTTGTAGAATACATTCTTCTTGTTTGGAAAGTTGTCACTTATTGTCGTGAAAATGATATCCCCTTAGGTTTGGGTAGGGGATCGGCAGCAGGGAGCATGGTGCTATATTTGCTTCAAATAACTCAAATAGACCCGGTTAAGTACGATTTATTTTTTGAAAGATTTGTATCTAAAGCTCGAGCTAAGAAGAAGGTCGTAGATGGAGTGACTTATTTAGATGGTTCTCTAATGTGCGATGTTGATGTAGACGTATGCTATTACCGACGTCAAGAAGTCCTCCAGTACCTAAAGGAAGAGTTTTCGGGAAGTACTTCTAAAATCCTCACTCTTAACACCTTAAGTGGTAAGCTTGTCATGAAAGAATGTGGCAAAGTAGTGGGAGGTAAAGACGAAGCAGAGATGAATGGAGTATCATCTTTAATTCCTAAAGTGTTTGGCCAAGTAAAGGATATAAAAGAAGCGTATGACGAAGTTCCCGAATTCGCATCTTGGTGCGACAAGAATCCCAAGGTTTATAGCATCGCTTTAAAACTTAGAAATTTAATAAAAAACAAAGGGGTTCATCCTTCTGCTATATTACTGTCTCATGGCAAAATGATTGATAGTTGCCCATGTGAACTAGATTCCTCGAAGGAGCCCGTATCCTCATTCGATATGGACTGGTCTTCTGTTTCTAACGTTAAGTTAGATGTATTAGGATTAAGGACAGCTTCTGTTGTAGACGTTTGTTGCAAGATCTTAAAAGAGACTAAAGGTATAGACATAAGCCTATCTTCAGTTGATCTCGATGATCCATTCATCTACCAGCAGTTGTTTGATTTAAAACTTCCTATGGGATTGTTCCAGCTTGAAGCAGATACAAACTATGACGTATGCAAAAAAGTCAAACCTAAAAACTTGGAAGAGCTTAGCGCCGTACTAGCCCTTGCTAGGCCCGGAGCTTTAGCTTTTGTTGATCAATATGCAAATTATACAAATAATGACGTATACGAAGCTATACATCCATTCTTCGATGACATCTTAGGGACAACAGGTGGAGTCTGCCTGTATCAAGAGCAAATGATGAAGATGGCTCACAAAGTAGGTTTTACTCTTGATGAAGCGGAAATACTTCGCCGTATTGTAGGTAAGAAAAAGATTAATGAAGTTAAAAAATGGAAGAAAAAAATTAAAGATAAGATTAAAGAGAATAATTTAGATAAAGAGATTGGAGATATTCTTTGGCAAGTATTGGAGGATTCAGCTAATTACTCTTTTAATAAATCTCACTCTATATCTTACGCCTCTCTCGCTGCGATAACTACTTACTTAAAATTCAAGCATCCAAAAGAGTTTTTCTTATCGCTCTTGAAGATGACACGTTTTGAACCAGATCCCATTGCGGAAATATCAAAAATAGCAAGGGAGCTTCCGAAATTTGAGATCAAGCTTCTCGGGCCTCATTTAATGAAGTCGGAAATGGATTTCAGCATCGAAGGCGATAATATTCGTTTTGGACTCACTTCCATAAAAGGCATATCTGACAAATCTATTCAGAAATTGGAGAATTTTAAAAATAAATACTCAAACAAACTTGAAGTTTTCCAAGGGGCAAGAGAAGCCGGTATAGGAGTAGGTATACTTTCGGCCCTGATTCAAGCCGGAGCATTAGAGGATGAATTTTCCCAGTCTCGAAGCTACATCGTAGCTGAAGCTCAATTATGGAATCTCCTCACTCCGAGGGAAAAATCTAAAGCTTTTGATATTGCAGAAGAGAAAAAGTGCGATCTTATGGAAATAGTCAAGTTCTTAAACAAAGAGTTAAAGGATGAAAAAGGGCGTCCCTTTATAAAAGATTCAAGGATCGAGACTATCCGACGTAACTTTAAACCTTATAATGATATTTATAAAAAGAATAAAAGAAATGAGGATTTTGCAAATTGGTATTATGAAAATGCTCTTTTAGGATATACTCATGGAAAATTCCTTAAAGACGTAAGCTCGGAGTATTCACATCTACAAAATATTGAAGAATGCTTAAACAGTAGCGAAGGTACTTCAGTTAATTTTATAGGTACTGTGGAAGATACCTATTCCTCCAAAAGTAAAGCAAAGGGCACTCCGTACCTCAGACTCTCCATTAAAGATGAAAGCGGATTCTGCACAGCCATGCTCTTTACCCAAAAGAATCGCGATAATATCGCTAATTGCCGTAGAGATAATGGGGGGCATCTTCCAGCGAAAAAAAGTATCGTAATTATAAAAGGGTTAAAGAAAGACGGAGACACCATTTTTGCTGATTTAGCAAGAGTTCAAGACCAGAAAATTTTTATGAAGTTAAGTGAGATAAAAGGCTTGACCTAATAGCCGAAGTAATTAATAATACAAGCACTGAGAGGAATCTCAATAATACATAACCACTAAACGAAAGAAAGGAAATAAGATATGTTACAGTTCTATAAGCCTAATGCAAAAAATACCGGTTCCGCCTGCTCTTTCTCTTACAATAAAAAAGACAAAGCTCTTTGGGTAAACTTTATCCGACAAGCGTCTTGGAATGACCAGACAAAGCAGGGTACTTTTAAGGGCTCCGGTCCAGACAAGAAAGCGAACTCAAAATTCAGCATCACAGAACTAGCGGGTTTAATTCACGCTATTGAGACGAATGGAGAATTTGGAAACTTTCATGGAAATAAAGAAAGAAATACTACTTTTAAATTCGCTCCTTACGTTCGTGAAGGAAGTCAAGTGGGGTATAGCTTTTCGCTAAATCAAAACAATAGCGCCGAAGGGGTAAAAAAATCCTTTTTAATAGGCTTCACTTTTCCTGAAGGACGTATGTTAAAAGAATATGCGTTAACAGTCTTAAATAATTATTTTATAGATTGTATAGAATCGAGTCAATTCACAGGAAATAACAGCGAATCTTACAAAAAAACTCAGGAAAAAGTAGAAACTTCATCTTCTACAGGGGATAATAATCAAGAAGTAGACCTTGACGTCCCTTGGTAATGAAGAAACTTTTATTTCAAACAGACTCAGCTCTAGCAAAAACGGGTTTTGGCAGAAATGCTAAAGCCCTTTTGTCATATTTATATAAAACTAAAAAATATGAAATAGTTCAATATTGCTGCGGTACCGACTATTCTAACCCCGTGCTTAAAACAACTCCATGGAAATCTATAGGCACTCTACCGGACGATCCCGCAGAACGGCAACGAATAAGCCAAGACGCTGGACAAGCCCGTCTAGCGTCTTATGGAGACTATATGGTAGACAAAGTCATGCAGCAAGAAAAGCCTGACTTCTATTTTGGCATACAAGATATTTGGGGCACCGAGTTTGCTATTAAAAAGTTTTGGTTTAATAAAATTAATTCGGTCATTTGGACTACTTTAGATTCTCTACCTATTCTTCCTACGGCTATCGAAAATGCTCCCAAGATAAAAAATTATTGGATTTGGAGTAACTTCGCCACTAAAGCCCTTCACTCTAAGGGGCACTCTCATGTCAAAACAGTTCACGGATGCATTGAGACTAAAGATTTCTTCCGTTTACCCGACGAGAGGCGAAACGAACTCAGAGCCCTAAACAACATAGAAGAAGACGCGTTTGTTATAGGGTTCGTATTTAGAAACCAACTCCGGAAATCTGTTCCAAATCTTTTAGAAGGATATTCTAAATGGAAAAAAGATCACAAACCAACTAGGAAAACTTATCTACTTTTTCATACTCACTGGAAGGAAGGTTGGAACATTCATAAATTAGCTGAAGAGTATGGTATAGATAAGTCGGAAATTCTCACTACTCATATATGTAAAAAATGTGGTGACTACGAAATAAAAAAATACCAAGGAGAAGATCAAAATTGCGGAAGGTGCTCTGCGGATAAATCGCAAGTAACAACTAATGTTAGTTTTGGAATAAGGGAAGACCAATTAAATGAAGTTTATAACTTAATGGATATGTATTGTCATCCCTTCACTAGCGGAGGCCAAGAAATACCCATCCAAGAAGCTAAACTTACAGAATTAATAACGGCTGTCACTAATTACAGCTGCGGTGAAGAAAGCTGCGAGGAAGGTTCTGGCTCTCTACCTCTAGATTGGTCGGAATACAGAGAGCACCAGACAGAGTTTAAAAAGGCTTCTACTTGCCCTTTTTCTATAGCTGCCAGTATAGATGTGGTCTATAATATGTCGGAAAAGGAAAGGGAAGAGCGGGGAAAAATTTCTCGTCAATGGGCGATTGACAACTTTTCTGTAGAAGTAATCGGTAAAAAATTTGAACAGTTTATCGATTCGTTGGACTCTACTGGTTATAACTTTGAAGAAGAAGAAGGTAAGGAAACTAAAAAAAGGAATTACCCTAATGCTTATGTTCCTCCTACAGAAAATGACTCAGATTGGATTTTATCTTTATATAAAAATATCCTTAATATGGAAAATCATATTAATGATGAAGGCTACAAAACTTGGATGAAGTCTCTTGAAAACAAAGTGCCTCGTTCCCAAGTTGAAGAATATTTTCGTAAAGTCGCGAGAGAACATAATCAAAAGTTTTTTCCCGAAAAGATAGATGATCACCTAGACAAAGATGACGAAGGAAAAAGGATGGCTTATGTAATGCCTAGTTCTGCAGTAGATGTTTTCTTATCAACCTCTTTATTTAAATCTATAAAAAATAAATATCCTAATTATAATCTCTATGTAGTAACTGAGCCTGAGAATTTTCACATATTAGATGGCAATGAATACGTCCACAAAACTATTCCTTATACTCCACAATTTGATAATACTTTATTCCTCGAAGGGGCAGGGAAACATAAGGGCTTTTTTGAGATAGCCTTTACCCCTCATTTAACTTCTCAACGTACTAATAATTATATTCATAACGCAAAAGACGTTATCGACAAGGAGGCGCTATGCACATTTTAGAATCGTACGCTTTACAAAATGATCTAAAGATAGATAAACCGTTTGTTTATGAAAACTTTTTCCCTCTAGCTGTAGATAAGTTTATTACATTGGATACGTCTTCCCTTAAGACGAATGCAATGAAGTATGATTATTGGCAACTTGTGGTAAATATAATTTCTCCATACCTAAAAGAGCAAGGGATTAGCATAGTGCAGCTTGGAGATAAAGATTGTACCGGTCTGGAAGGATGCTATATAGCGCTCGGTCAATGTAGCCATAATCAAAAGGCGTATATTATCAAGAAGTCCCTAGCCCATCTTTCGCCTAATAATGAATCCTGTCATATTGCTTCGACTTACAATAAAAAGAGTGTTATCCTTTTTCCTTTTAATTGTTATCCGGAGCAGTTTTCCCCTTATTGGTCGGATGAAAACAGGGTGGAAATTCTACAGCCCGAAACAGTAGAGGATAGGCCTTCTTACAACCCAAACGAGATTCCTAAATCTATAAACACTATAGCTCCTGAGAAAATAGCTCAAAAAATACTCAACAGTGTAGGCATTTATTCTTTTGTTCCCTCTTTTAAAACTTTGAAGATAGGGAATGCTTTTAATCAGAAAAGAGTAGAATCGGATTTAACCCATTTATTAGATATTCAAAAGCTGGGAGTTTCTTCCCTTATAATAAGAATGGACTTAAACTTTAATGAAGACGCCTTGCGGCAACAGCTAGAGGCCTGCGCGTGTTCTATTATTACTAACAGAGCTTTAAGTGATGACATTTTAGATAAGTACAGTAGCAAAATACTTGAGATTGTTTATTATTTAGAAGATGATAACGATCCCAATTTCATACGCAAAGTTAAAGAAAGCTCCATTGTTTTTCTTATGCGTAGCCGCAAGGACGAACGGTCCATTAACGACTTGAAACTTGCTTACATGGATTATGGTATGGTTCACAGAATCCCCCCACGTTCTCAAAAAGATTTTAAGGAATTAGCGGGTAAAAATAAACTTTATTATAAATCTAATCATTTTATTATTCATAATAATAGTTTTTATACTTCCTCCGCTGCTGTTAGGAGAGGAATTCATGGTACTCCCTCTATGGAGCATGAACCTTACGAGGTTATTGACGACCCCTTATTTTGGGAAGAGGAAGATCATTTTCAATTTTTCGAGAAAAAATAGTTGACTTCCACCCCCAAGTCCCGTACCATAATTCGACATGGGAACTACTGTAATAAACAAGCCGCCTACTGTTTTTGAAAGAAATAAGTACGGCCTTCTAGAAGATAAGAACGTACAATACCAATTCAATACTGATGGTACCGTTAACTGGCGCAAAATGATAAAGCCAGAGTTTTTGGTAGCTAATCGGGATAGAACAGACGAAACCGATATATCAAAGCTCGACGACAGTGAATTAATAATTCTACTTGGAGGTTTAAAAGATTTAGCTAACATAAGAGGCTACCATTCTGTTAATTATACAGTAACACATGCCTCACCTGAATACGTATGTGTTTCGTGCTCAATAGTTTGGATAGGAAATTACGAAACTGAAAACGGTGAGTCAGTTCTTTTTCAAAGCGTTGCTGACGCAGGGTTAAACAATACCGAAGGTTTTGGTCAGATGTACCTAGCGGCAATAGCTGAAAACCGAGCTTTTTGTCGAGCTGTACGTAATTTTTTAAGAATCAATATTGTAGCCAAAGAAGAAATTAAAAATGTGAAAATTTCTAAACCTTCATCGAGCGTTAATTCTGCTTCTCCAGATATTTTCCTATCTAACTTAATGAAAGAAAAGAAGATTGACTTCATTAACATTAAGAACAAGATGGTAAAAGAAGCGGTGGCCGGAGCAGAAAAATGGAATTCTGTAAAAGATATTCCTCGTATTAAAATGTTTGAAATTATTGAACGAATGCAAAAGAAAAAATGAACCTAGACCGCTACACAGCAGAGGGTAAAAAGTTTATCGGCAAGGAGAGGGAAACGGCCTCCCTTGTCGAAAACCATTTTAAAGTGACACTTGATTTTTCTTCTTTTGATGCCGAAAAATTTGATGCTTACATTTACAGCGAGCCAAATATTATAAGCGGCATCTGCGAAATAAAAACTCGTGTTTACTGGAATCGCAAGCAGGGAACTAAGTTTAGTTTTGAGAAATTGAAGCAAAACGGATATATGATAACGGCGGAAAAACTGGATATCTTAAAAGAGCAGAGCCGTATATACAATGTATATTCGTACATTTTTGTTAATTCGCCAAACGATAAAAAAGTATTTTGCTTTAAAGTTTGCGACAAGCAAGGCACCTCCTTAATAAATTACAACACTCGTAAGACTTGGACTAGATACAGTTGTAACGATTACAAGGGGGACGTTAAACGCCCAAATGCTTACATTCCCGTATCTAACAATCCCCACTTTCATTATTTCTCTTATGTATAAATAGTTTTTGAAAAACTTTTGGTGGAAAATTAAGACTGTAGGATGGTGGCCTCTAATAAAATTTTGGTTAAACAGTAAAAAATGCGATTGTGCAGTTTGTTCTATGAGTAAGAATAAAGAAAATAAAGATAAAGGAGCGGGCAAAGGAGATAAGCCTCGTGGAGGATTTTCTCGCAATTATAGGGATAATTATGATGTAATTAACTGGGGAGAGTCCGATAAATGTGTAGATGCTCGAAATGTAAAGAAAATTTTGAAGAAACCAAATTAATATGGGTAAAAATTAATGGTAAAATGCTTTTAATTTGCGATGAATGTTTTAGAAGAAAAAAAATTAGCGATTGTTAGCGGAGGGTTTGACCCTCTTCACGTGGGGCATCTTGAACTTTTTGAGAAGGCTCGGTCAATGGCTGATTCTTTGTTTGTTATAGTTAATACTGATGATTTTTTAGAAAGAAAAAAAGGTAAACCTTTTATGAAGCTTCACGAAAGGATGGCTATCATTCAGGCCCTTAAGCCCGTTGAAGTTGCGTTTGAATGCGTCGACGAAGACGATACGGTATGTCAGACTTTAGGGTGGTTAAATATGGCTTATAAAGCAAAATTTAATAAAATAATTTTTTGCAATGGGGGAGATAGAACCAGTGAAGAAGATACTCCTGAGCATAAGACGTGTGAGAAATTAGGTATCAAACCCGTTTACGGATTGGGAGACAAAATACAAAGTAGTAGCTGGTTGCTAAAAAAATGAAAGTAAAACTTTTCGACTCTAATGAACGTGCTTTTCTTGAGAGTGTCGCTCGCTCAAGAGCAGAAGGAAAGACTCATTTAAAAACCAAATCTCTTATGTGTTCCGGCCGCAAGGACGGGAGCGCTTACGATAAGAGTCTAGAGGGACATTATATGGGGGTAGCGGGAGAATATGCCGTGGCACAAGAAGTGAAAGGCTTCATGGATTTTATTCCTCGTTCTCGAGGAGATAAGCACTCGGCAGATATTTTATGCAGGGACAAAGAAGGGAAGAGTTGTAAAATCTCCGTTAAGACTACTAAATATAAAGATCCTATCCTCAAAGTTAATTCACTAGTAGAAATAAAAGACGCTACCCATGTCGCCCTATGTCGTTACTTCAAAGAAGATAATTATCTTATCTGTCAAGAAGGGGTAGAAATGTATTGGGTAAAATCTGTAGAAGAATTTAAAAAAAATCATTACATAAGAGATTTTGGCTACGGCCCTAAAATGTGTTTGAAATGAAAACGTTTATATTATCACTACTGGTTTCCGTTTCTGTTTTTTCACAGACTCCGGAAAATAGGTCATTCGTTTCTTTTGCTAAC
>CEOH01010316.1_pt1 | contig 17671 bp, 15 predicted proteins | sample 530311 | NCBI WGS metagenome assembly CEOH01 (sample SAMEA2619923, study PRJEB7988) | marine metagenome | biome: marine biome (ENVO:00000447); feature: deep chlorophyll maximum layer (ENVO:xxxxxxxx); material: "saline water (ENVO:00002010), including plankton (ENVO:xxxxxxxx)" | depth 60 m
TGCCAAAAAATGCGGCGTTCCAAGATATGTTTACGCAAGTTCTTGCAGCGTATATGGATTTACCGATAATGAAGAAATGGATGAAAATTCAGAACCCAGCCCACAATATCCATATGGCATTGCAAAACTTCAAGCAGAAAAAGCTATTATGATGCTTGAGGACGAGAGCTTCAGGCCCATATCGATAAGAAAGGGAACTGTAGGTGGTTGGTCGCCAAGAATGAGGTATGATCTTGTAGTAAATACAATGACAAAATACGCTCTTACAGAGGGTAGGATTACTGTTAATAATCCAACCTTGTGGCGGCCACTAGTTGATATCCGCGATGTTGTACAGGCATATAAATTGTCGATAGAGGCCGATCTAAATACAGCTGGAATATTCAACATTTCTTATGAAAACTATACCATCAAGAGAATCGCCACCGAGATAAAGGACGCTTTGTTGCAATTTGGACACTCGACAGATATATTGATCAACAACGTTGCAGATATTAGAAACTATAAAGCGACAAACCAGAGAGCAAAAGATCTCTTGGGCTTTGATCCAAAGTACACCGTAGCAGACTCTGTGGCTGAAATAATGAATAATATTACTAAAGTACATGGGTCATATGATTTCTCTGATGATTCTTACTATAACATAGCAACATATAAAAAGTTTTTTAGCTTGGAGCAGGACAATGACCATTCAAGAATACTATGAACATTATTTGACACTACATCAGAATAAGTGGTGTAGGCGCCTACATGCGTTGGGTCAAATTGCAACCGTTGGGTATGTTATTGCAATTGTATCTGCACAACTATGGTGGCTGTTATTGGCCGCACCATTTGTAGTTTATCCATTTGCTTGGAGTGGTCACTTCTTTTTTGAAAAAAATAAGCCCGCCGCATGGTTTAATCCAGTTAAAGCAAAGATTTGCGACTGGATCATGTGTCGCGACATGATTATGGGAAGATTGAATAATGATTAATTTAATGCATGTTAACGATTATATTATTGACACAAGACAATTTCGACCCTTGTTGAATGATAAAATAGTTGAACAGTTGGAACAAAGAGTCGCCGAGTTTGTTGGAGCGAAATACGCCTGCTCCCTACACAGCGCAACGTTTGCTATTTTCTTGTGCTTAAACGAATTAGAAAAGCAAACAATCACAGTTCCAAGCATCATACCCCCGGTTGTTCCAAATGCGATCCTAACTTCTGGTCAAGATTTAAATTTTAACGATAATATTGCCTGGGTGGGTCATTCATATATCCTGCATGATTTTGGAGATTATAAAATTATCGACTCCGCACAGCAGCTATCTAAGAATCAATTTGCCGATCAAGCAAATGATGAAGACCTGATGATCTTTAGCTTTTATCCAACGAAGCCAGTTGGAAGCAGTGATGGCGGAATGATTGTTTCAAACGACAGGGATAAGATCAATAGATTCAAAATGATGTCTCGCTATGGAACATCATTTGAGAATAACAGCTGGGAGCGCAAGATAGCCGTCCCTGGTTGGAAACTATATATGAATTCTATCCAGGCATATATTGCGAATGAAAATATGAACCTGTTGGAAGAGAAGACAGAAAAGTATTCTGAAATTTGTCAACAATATAACCATGCATTCGGATTAGAAAATACAAGCAAACACCTGTACAGGATCAACGTCACCAGCAATGATCAGTTTGTACACGATATGAAAGAGAGGGGAATTCAATGCGGCGTACATTATCGTGCCGCACACATGATGGATTGTTACGGGCTTAAGCAACTTAGTCTGCCTAGTTCTGAGTATGAATCTAGCAGCACTGTTAGCATCCCATATCATGAAAAATTAACAAAAGAACAGATTGAGTATATTATTAAGGAGGTTAAACCACATGTTATCTCATCACATTGAAGAAAGAGGAACGCTTAGCTATATGGAGCTAAGCGATTTAGGCTTTGAGCCAAAGAGGATGTACTATATCACAGGAGTGCCACAAGGAGAGGTTCGTGGCAATCACGGACACAGGACAGACTTACAGTACCTAATTTGCGTAAAAGGGCAAATCCGCGTCACATTAACTTCGAAGAATGAAGTGGAAACGACAATGCTAGATGCCGGCGATATGGTATTTATGGACAAGATGGTTTGGGGCGAGCAAGAATACATGACAGGTGAAGACATCCTGCTTGTATTGTGCTCTACTAGCTATGACAAGAGCGACTACATTACAGATATAAATGAGATTTTAGAGGCATAAAATGATAATTTACGTTGATGTCGATGAGACAATTTGTATAACGCCGGATGATAGAAATTACGCCATGGCCGATCCAATACTAGAAAACATTGAAAAGATCAACGCATTGTATGAGGCCGACCACACGATCATTTATTGGACAGCTCGTGGTTCCGGTAGCGGGATTGATTGGCGAGAAATTACTGAAGATCAGTTTGCACTTTGGGGGGTTAAACACCATGAGTTAAAATTTGGAAAACCAGTGTATGATCTTTTTATTGACGACAAGAATTACAACACCGACATCTTTTTTAAAGCATCGACAGAGCAATTGGTTGAGGCGCTTGAAGAAGAATGATAATTACTGATAATCATATCTTTGTTCATGTTCCAAAAACTGGTGGAAAATCAGTTACGGAATTTATTGATCAGAACAAGGCGTGTTTATCATCGCGACAAGGCAACTACATTATAAAAATCAGAGAGCCGGAAGAGGGCACCCCTGATAAGCCTTTTGTACCGTTGAGTGCATTGGACTATTGCTCTCATATACCGATCCGCTGGGTCAATAGATATGACATGGAGCACAGTTTTAAGGTAAAATTCTGCACAATCAGAAATCCATGGGACTGGTACATTTCATATTATTTTTATTCAAAAGTTTATGAAAGAGAATATTGGCAACAAATTTTGGATAAAGAGTCAGTAGGCAACTTTAACCAATGGGTTCAAAAGATGTTGAATCACGAATATCTCAATGTTGAGTATAACGATTGGGAGTGCGAAAATTATCCTTTATTGCGAAGATTTCGACATATGGAAAAATTTGACATCGGACTTTGTACACAAATGTTTTTAGACTACTGTCTTGTTTTGGATTTGGGCGACATTGAAAAAGAACAATTTAATGCAGATTTGATCGAATCTAGGCTAGGCATCAACAAAGTGTGTAAGCTAGAGACACTAGAAAACGATCTATTACGCATATTTAAAGAAAGTAAAATACAGTTGCGAAATGAGAGTATTCCACACATACAAAACAAAAAGCGACCGTATCCTTTTAATTTTTTAAAATCTCGTTATGATTTTTACGAGGAAGAAACAAAAAATCTAATTTATGAAAAAGACAAATTGTTTGTCGAAAAATATGGATATCAATTTTAAAGGAGTAAGAGATGACATCTATGACATTATCAAATCAAGCACTTGGAGCCATCATGATGGCACTTCAAAAGTCACTAATGGAGCAGTCGGATATCGTCCCGGTTTTACAAGGGTTCGAATTCGTTGACACGACTGAGGGCTTAACGGTGCAAAATCCACCGGCATTTCAGGTGAAGAATGCTGAATTTAATAAGCAGAAAGAAGAAGGTACCCTTACGTCCGACGAGGAGTAAAGATGCCGAAATATATTTATCGTTGTAATGAGTGTGAAGATCAATTTGAAATCTATCATTCAATGAGCGATAAGTTGAGAGATTGTGACTCTTGCGAAATAACGGGATCGTTAATACGTGTGCCTTCTTTTACTACCAAAGTGACTAGAAGCGCCAATGACAATGTAAAAGTTGGACACGTTGTGACATCTCACATTGAAGACGCAAGACAGCAGTTAAAAAAAGAAAAAGAGAAATTAACAAAAATTACTTATAAACCAAAAAAATGAATACAATTTTAACACTTTCAATAATGCTGACGATATCGATTGCAATAAACATATTGCTTTTTGTCTACCTCAGAAATGTCTTATCTAAGTTGTTATTCGTATCTGAAAATTTAGGAGATTTAGAGCAAATGCTTGTAAACTTCAACAATCATTTAGCAGCTGTTTATGAGCTTGAAACTTTTTATGGCGACGATACATTGCATCATTTGCTAGAGCATGTTGGCGATTTATCCGAACAGTTGCAAGAATTTGAAGATATTTTCTCTTTAACAAATGAGGAGAATATAGAAGTTGAGCAAGACACAGCAGAGCAGCCCGCCGAAAAGACGCCGGCGTAGAAGAACAAAAAGACATTATTTCACACAGGTGCATGAAGATGCAATTATAAGATATAACAACACCTCCTGCAATATAGAGAGAGGAGAGTTGTATGTGCAGTTTATTCAACCGGCTTTTGATGAGATGGTCGACAAAATCGTCTTTACCTATAAGTTCACAAACCTTCCAAATTGCGATGAGTTGAGGGAGGAATGTAAAATATGGTTAACGACAATCTTAGAAAAATATGATCCATCAAAGGGCTCCAAGGCCTTTTCTTATTTCAGTGTTATTACAAAAAATTGGTTTATTCACAAGGTCAAAAAGAATCAGAAACGTATTAAAAGAGAAGTAGATATTGGTGAAATATCCAAAGACATGGAAATAAAGCACCTTGCGGCATATAACGATTATCACGAACAACGTGAGGACAGGGAATTTTGGGAGCATCTCTGGGAAGAAATAGGCACGTGGTCGACAGATAACATGAAAGAGAACGAGAAGAGGGTCTTAGAGGCAATAAAGATACTTCTTTCCAATCCAGATGACATAGAAATTTTTAATAAAAAAGCTATTTATTTGTACATTAGAGAGATTACTGGCTTAAATACGAAACAAGTTGTCAACAATTTGAATAAATTGAGACAAAAATATTTTGCTTTTAAATCGGATTGGAATGAGGGAAATTTATGAAAAAAGACCTTGAAACTTTAATTGAAGAGGCACTAGAAAACATAAGAGACGATAGGGAGATAGCTAAAGAGCTTTTAAATGATACGGCAAATCTGATAGCAAACAAGCCTGATGATAGTCGCTATTTAGGTCCAGTTGCCGCAAAGCACGTCGAGACCTTGCAAAGATCAAATGAGCAGCTTGTCAAACTTATTGGCATCCGACAAAAGGAAACAACAAAATCTGTTGAGCTGACAGAGGAAGACAAGTCAGAAATATTTAATATATTAAACTCAGGAGAAATAACGCCAAATGACAATTAATCCCTACACATTTATATCCCCCGATGGTTCCGATCGGGTCGCCACATCGATGAACATGTCGAACATGTCAGAGTTTATGCATGCGCTAAATACAATGACAGTTCAATACGCCCTAGGAGATGTTGATCAGTTCGCCGGTACTAATTCTTTTCCAGCTATTGTTTTGACGGAGCCGCTAGTACTTGATGTTACAAACCCTGATAATTCGTCTAGCGAGCCAATGGAGACTATCGTTAGCGCTTTGGGCGATAACGCCGGCGTTTCATTTGGCACTTTGACGAATCGTGGCATAACTCAGACTACTCTATTTAAAGCAAGAGTTATCGGATACCCAGGGCGCCCAGGCCCAGACGACTGTTTGCCGCTCCCAGATAATATGAATATTGAAGATCCGGTAACTAGATCTAGATTAAGGCAACACAAGACATTTTATTGGTGGAAAAGTCCGGAAGAAGAAATGCCAACGTTGGCAATTGGCGATGTGGTAATGGTGACTTTTGAAAACAGAGAGACTTTTGACAATGGATACGCGACCCATATAATCGAAAGGACTGAGACTCCCGGAGCTATCTCTGGAGATCCAAATAGCTTGTCGGCTGATTCAATGTCCCTCTTCGATATGCAGAGTTTATTTTCTAACGGTTCTGCTAGAGAAATATTGGCAGCCGGCGAATCCGGTCCCACTGCGTTGGAAGCTTCAGCTGAATCACTTGCAGCCGTTCAATCTGTTGTTGATGAGCTGTGTAGGTGGACTGGCCCGTATCCGCTAACGGATGGTTCCGGCGCCGAAATAACTGGAGTTTATATTCAAGGCGTATTGGTCAAAGAGAGCGAAGCCGGCGCAACAGTATTGTTGCTTCGAGGTATGCAAAGAGACGGATTAGAGCCACCCAGATTTAATAGTGGCTGGAGACCGGCATATGCGAGCGCCGTCCGCGGTGGAGCCGCGCCGGCCGGCCAAATAACCGCCGGCGACATGGAGGGCAACACAATAGGAGAGACGACCCCGGCAAACTGTAAAGACTGGGACGGCCGCTCCCCATCCAGAGCCAACCCTGGAATGAAGTCGCAAGAATTACTGATGTGGAGAAACTGTAATCCGTCCCGAGGCCGCCGCGGCCAAGAGGGATATCCCAGCTATTTTGACGGAACAGCTGGTGATAGAGCCGGCACCACTGGAGCAAATGCCTGTTCTCCATTGACTGGTCGACCCAGTGCCACAGCGCCACACGGCACGGGAAGAGCAATGGATATTAACGTTGGTAGCCGCGGCGGATTAGATGACATTGGTGATGCATACATGTGGCTGATAAATAATGCATGGAAATATGGATTTATTAGAACGGTGAGGTCAGAAAGGTGGCACTGGGAGTATCGCCCGGGCACCAGTATGTTTAGATTTGTTGCAAATGATCATGAAACTTGGAATTCGTATTTTACGACGGCCGGCCGCGTACCCATTAGCGTTCCGCCAACTTCACCGGTTCAGACTGAAGAAGATGTAATTGCTTCTACTGGAGATTTGTAATGTCAGACGATAAAAGTTGCGTAAATGTAGAGAACATTTCAGATGTTGCGTCCGATATGTTGTCCGGCATCAATAGGAGGACAAAAGATCATTATGGCCGCGGTATTTGGAACGATGTGAGTGTCCAAGCCAGCCCAAAATTTAATGCCGCTCCAAGCGAGAAAGTTATCTCTAATGGCAATGCCTGGATAGTTGTTGGCGGGCAAGATCGCTTGGGCCCATTGGAGGGCCCTGGTGGCCTAGGTGCCCGGGGCCACACCCACACTGACAAGATTGACTTGGTTGTTGGCAGACAATCCGCAGACCCAGATTACAACACCGCAACAAATCCGAGTCCTTTTAGTGACGCAGCTAGAATTTATATTTCACAAAGAACATATTGTGACAAAACTTTCGCAATCGATCACAACGATGCAAATGCAGTCCATGAGGGCAATGAAAATAGATCTGCGGTTGTAGCAAAGGCAGATGGAGTGCGCATCATAGGCAGGGAAAGCATTAAAATTGTAACTGGAAAAGGAAAAGATGTGAAAGGCGGCCGCCATGGCGAAAGAAATTCCCAGGGCGGTAAAATTACACATATCGGCAAAATTGATCTAATTGCCGGAAACAATCTAGATGATGACGAATTCAATAGGGTCAAGACTCTACAACCCATGGTCCGCGGAAACAATTTGGTCGATGCAATACAAGATCTAACAGAGATCATAGAGAGTATACAATCGGCTACTTTAAATTTCATTAGAAAACAAAATCGCATCAATATGTGTCTGGCATCACACACTCACATCGCATCCGGCCCGGGCATGCCTACGGGCCCATCTGTTCGGTTGGCCACGAATGTAACTGTGAACAGCCCCACCATATTGATATCAAAAGCGACTTTGCAATTTGTAAAATACGGCCTGCTTAACTATCGTTTAAAGTTCATACAGAATCCCGCTGCCCCAAGATATATATGCAGCAGAGGATGCAGGCTTACATAGGAGCTATTAGATGGCAGAATCTATATTTAGACAATTCCAAGACGCCGACAGCGATGGCAAGCATGATGTTTGCGCAGATGTTTCAGTTCCTGCTGTAGAGCCAGAACCATGTCCATCATGTGTGCCGAATGCAGAAGCCGTTGTGCCAAACTGGATCGAGCAAACAGAGCCGTTTCTTAATCAAAAGACGTGTCAATATTCTGTCACGATAGATACCGATTATGATGGAACAGGTGGTGATGAGTTAGAGTCTCGTATGGCCGATGAGGACTATACATACATTGATCAGGCGATCGAAAGACTTTTAAGATTTTATGGTAAATTAGAATCTAGAGAAGATGATTTTGTAGACGAAGATGGCAACCTCACTGGTGAACTGGGCACGGTCGACGCTTTGCGATTGGTTGCTAAAGTAACTGATTATCATTTAGGTGGCGACTCCATAATACCAAGAACGGGCGCCAAAATGAAGTTTCTGGTAACAATACCAGCATTCAATTTTGATGCTATACCGGCGTCTCAAGACACCGACGCCGAGGATTCTGGCCCCGAAATCGGCGGGGACTCCGCTTTTATCGACAGCATAGAAATGGACGTGCACGAGATAAAGGGATACTCCAGAAAAGTTAGGGCACTGCTTAGAAGGTATACTTCGTATCATAAAATTTTTCACCAACTTGAGGCTGGAAAATTGGTCTTTGAAAATGGGAAACCATGGAATGGCCGCGATTATGCAGAAAGACTAAAAGATGCGATCGGTGAATTGTTTGATTTTATTAAAAACAAGGATTATAAGCCATCAAAGGGTCCTGGCTTCGATCGAGCAGGTTCTGGTCGAAGGTATGCGAATAAGGTCACGCTTGGATTTGGACAAGATGACAATGGCGGCATGAAGTTGACATACGTCACAATTACACAAACTGGATGCGAAGACGCAGCCACCACTTTTTCTTGCGATAGAGAAAAGCTCACAGGATTGTTAGCGGCTCAAGACAGCGCTTGGACTGATCCGGTGATTGTGGGCTACGCTTCCCAACTACAAGATATGGCTGAGATGGCCTCCGCTAGAGAGCCGATGCCATGGAAAGATTATGTAATTAAATATACCAATCCTTCGCTTTCTGTTTCTTATATGAACAATGCTGATAAGTTCACTTCCTGCGCCGCAGGAGATTTAAATTCTGGCATAAGAGATGGTGTTGAAGACTTCTTAAGTGGCATAATCGACTTTTCTGATATTATTGCGTACAAATTTGCAATAGGGGGATGTATAGAACTCGGAAATGACGGGCCCACCGGAGCCCTAACCCCCGCAGAAGAGAGAAGACTTAAAGATAGAATATTTGATGAAGAGTCTAGGAGAAGTTACGCAAATAGCATGGATGCGTGTAAAGATTTGCCAGCACTCCTATCAAGCCTGATCGCAAAAGAAGGTCCAGTAATTGAGAACTTTTGGGCTGATATAGCCGACACACTAAGGCAGTGCGGCATGTACGCAGTTATGTTTGAGGCCATGTCTTGCTTATTGGGTGGTTTGTCGTTAGACGTTGCTTTGAATAAGATGTTGACAGCCGCATTTAGAAACATGTCGATGAAACATATGGAGGCGATGTGGTTGGGTCTGCCGCATGAAAGGAAGGGCCAGATCAATGAAGAGCTTATAAGAATTTATGGCTCTCAAGACAAGCCATGGTTTGATCAATACGATGCAAGTATTAGCACCACCAACCCTGTTATGATGAGATCCACACTGGGCGCAAGGGTTAGCGAATCAAATGAGATGATTCTTGATGCATATATTGAAGCGGTATTTGGTGTGTATACTGATGTTGATAGTTTGATGGAATTGTTGGCAGAGCTTGATAAGTTCCCCGGCCAAGAAATTATCGCTAGGGTTCTTTCTGTAATGGATTGCCCAATGCCCCCGATATTTTCTCCACCACTTGGAGACTTTTTAAAAGATTTAGATTTGCCGTTTTGTAGAAATACGGATCCAATAGTTATACCAGAATTTGTATTTGCAAACCCGTTTACAAACTTTTCTTTACGATTTGATTTATTAAAATTAGCTTTTGATCTCGCGTTGGATCAGTTGCTTGATTTAATCGCAAGATTAATTATAGAACTAATAAACAAGATTTTGTCTGCCCTATGTTCATTTTTATGTGCTGCAGTTGATTTAACAAATTTGGCTTCCTTGGCCTCAGAAAGCACAACCATGATACAGGATATGGTCAGCAGCGCCTTTTGTACCGAAGAGCCCACTAACGAGGATGTTACCGCAACGTTAGAAGAATTGTTCGGAAACTTTTCAGATGCATCTACCGATCAATTGCAGGCAATGTCCAATGAAACTACAGTTTCGGACCTTACAACTGGGATGTCTAGCGTGCTAACACCCGATGAGTTGAATGATTTAATCACAGGCCAAGCTGGTACAAATACTTTAAACTTGTTATATAATTTAATCAAAACACAGTATCCAGAATTTTTAGGAGCTTTTAGAAGCCCAACTAGTATTGGCGATATGTTTAGAGGCATAGGAGACTTATTGCCGGCCGATTTGAAACGGGACATGCAAAACAGGTTAGACAATCGAGAAAATTTGGATGAAACTAAGCCATGTTTTTCAATATGTCCTACGCCGAGTCAGCTAGATGATTTCCAGGCATTAAGGTGCGCCTTGTTGTCCGGACTCGATGGTACAACAGAGGATCAGTGCGATGAGCAGTTTCAAAAGCTAAAAGATAGAACGGCCGATGACCTGGGTAAGTTATCTGATATCGCGCAAAAGGGAATAGGCCAACATATAGCCGATGGCTTGCCAGATATTGGCACTGGTTGTGACGCGATTGCATCGATTAATTCCGATGAGATGTTGAGTATGTCATCGGAAGCTAACGCGGATGTTTCAAACTTTTTACAAGAAATACTCATTCACGATTTGATTGGAAGAAAAGGGTTCTTATCTTATATTTTGTCTGACACCATGGGTGTTCCCTACACAAGACACTTGTCGCGCACAAGAGTGAGGCTTTTTTATTACAACTCCGTAGATGAGGTTCCGACCTGGGCGCAGAGCGGCACCTTCACAGATGTGTCTAAAGGGTTTCTCCCATCCACAGTCGCAGTTTGGCTACAAGACAGTTTACAGAGTTCAGATTTTATATACAGCGCCACAAATTCGTCTGCTGGCAGCATAGACCTTGAACAAATGATACAACTGCGATCGGATGCCGGCACGGCCGACGAAACAACATTTGAAGGCTTTCCGCAAGATGCCGATGAGTTCAAAGAGTTATATGATCTCACATCAGATGATTATTCTATACCGCTTGGAACGGTAGCAGATATTACTTTGTCGTTTAGGGACAATGGTAACGGTTCTGGCGAGTTTCAATATGGATTTGATATAGAATATTCAGAAAATTTTTCAGTTGATGAGCCATTTGCCGCAGCAACGCCAATTGTCAGAATATATGAAATAGTGGGAGATCAAGAGTTGGTCACTGCTATTTTTAAAATGCCAAAATCTATTGATACCGTAACTTCTGAAGCGTTGTCTGAATATTCTATACCGATATATGGCGCCAATGGGGCTACTCCGCAAAAGACTGTGCTTGCCGAGATAATGAGGGCCGCTTGGTCTGATGTTGGTATTGATTTTGAATACACGGCCACCACCTATGGCGGCGATGCCATGGGCTCTAGAGACCCAGATTACAACACCATCAATCAGCGTTTTGTGAATCATTTTAAAAATTCGATAGCTGGCAATGATGATGCTTTTAGCTATGGATATCAGACAGAAGATATAACGCCAGAAGATCTAGAATATTTAGATCCAGATGGCAACCCATATTCATCTAAAAATTATCCGGAATCTTTTGGAATTCTCGGACAAAGCAGGATGCAGTTTGAGGATCCGGCAACCAATCGCGTGCACTATCTAGATCCAGCAAAATATGGAGGATCATATTCAAATCCGCCTTTATATATTAGCCCCATCAAAAAAGCCGGCTGGCTAGGGCTCCTAGAGACTATGGTGCCAGAATTGGATGGTTGCGATCCCTTGGACGGCAGCGACCCAAGACCTCTAGATCTTCTGGGCTTAAGCGGGATCAACGAGAGGGTAGATGAGGTATTGCAAAACCTACCGCTTGATGAAAGGCTTAATGCTAATCCGGATTGTGTTGTAGAAGTTCCATATGCAAGAATATTTGATCGTGATACCAAAGCCAGAATAGAGGGCGATGTCATGACAATTATTAGGACATATATTTTAGAAGAATATATAAAAGGCGTTGCAACATTCAACACTTATCAACTTTCATTCCCAGAAGTATTTGACAATTCTTATATAGATTACATTGTATCTCTTATAGAAAGCGATATGAAAGAGAATTCTCGTAGACTTGGATTGTATAAAGATGAAGTTTATTTTTATGCATTTTTAGAGCAATGTGTGGAAATAGTCGATCGAATGATTAAAAATGGCGAGGTGCCAGAAACAACAGATGTTACATCTGCGCTCGCGGAACTGAACGAACTCCAAATATCGTATCAATTTCCATACGAACTTGAATATGAGCAAGCAATAGGTAGCGAGCTATTCAATCACAAAATTAAATGGACCCCTTTGAAAAAGAGGGGTATGAAGAGGTATCGCAGATTAAAGGCGCTTACGGCAGTTAAAAGCTCAGAAACATCAGCAAAAATATTAATGAGAAAATTAGTAGAAAGAGAGATAGAATCTTTCGCCGAAGGCATGTATAGTATATTAAATTTTGATGGAAACGATTTGGGTCCACAAATAACAAACATACACAAACACTTTTTAGGATCCAGCGGCTTATGTCTAGGAAGCACGCTTCAGGTTGATTTAAAGGTTGCAACAGAAATTGGAGATGTCACTAACGTTGTATCAACGATCGATCAATATGCAGATTCAGGCACTATATTTGGATACGACGAATCAACTCTCCTGACAGAAATTGCATACATCGCAACCGCGACTGCGGCCGGCACGACAGCAGATGTATCTAGAGCGGCCGCTCTCTACCCAGCCGGCACTAGGCTTTATGAGGCCTTGTCCGGACAGGGCACTTTTGTATTAGAAAAGTATATATACGTTGATGATCCAAAACAAGATTTGGGAATTGCCGACGACGATTACTCTCTCAAGGGTGTTGTGAATCCGGATACGTTTAAAGCGTTTCTGGATAAGCTTTTAGATGAGGGTTTTGATATGAACGCCAACTTGATATCTGATTATTTTGGCGACTTGAACTTCGGCGAAGGCAGTCTGACCCCGCTTTATTCCGGAGAGACTACTGAAATTGCTGGCCACGTTCATGAATATTCGATTGATGAAAATGGAAACGGTATCGCATATTCCGCCGCTCCAGATGATGATGCATCCGCTTCCCATGATCATCAAATTGAAAACTTCACTGTAGTAAGCGCTTACTCGCCAGCAGCACATGAAATGCACGGTCACGATATTCAGTATGAAATATCAGCTGATCCATCTGATACGTTAGCCGGCACAATTGGTTTGCGACAAGGAATTAGAATTTGCTATATTCCTTCAACTGAATTTATAGAAAACAATTTAGCTGATCAGGATTTTAGCGATGCAACGTTTGTGGAACAAGCGAAACTTTTAAAGGCTTATCAATTTGCTGACCCGTCTTCGGCACTTGAAGGGTCTTTGACCACTATTTCAACAGCTTACCCAGGTGTCACACTTTCGTTTGATCCGATCAAGCGGATGTTCCCCTTGGTGTCTTATGAAATTGATATACTAGATCAAACGTTTGCAGAATTATGGAATAGCTTTAATGGAAATACTGTGTTCGACTTGCCATGTTTGGTCGAAAACTTGACCAAAGATGGCAAATATAAATTAATCTTTCAGCATGCTGTCCCAATCTCCACGGCGTTATCATTATTTGCCATTTACAACACAAAGGCTTTTTTGCCATCATTGGGCCAAGTCACAGACGACACAAACGGTCCAGCATCTGGGCCAAAAGAAGGCGAGGGCGAATGGGAAACACACGATGAACGCAGTCGGATGGGCTTTATTCAAAGTCCGTTTGACAGATGGGATCAGGCTGGGTTTGAAAACCTAAGAAAGTGCTTAAGATCCATGTTTCTATCAAACTATAATTCTGACGATTCAACTTATGAAGATGAGAATGAGGCTCGCGAAGGTTTAAACCTGAGAAACAAGATTAATCTAACTAATTATAGTGTAGAGCTTCCATTTTTCAAAAGAAGAAAGCTGATCAGCAGACCATTCGACAAAGATGGAAACGAATGCTAGAGCGGGAAAAACACAGCAATGCCAGGACTATCTCCAAAATTACCGTTAATTAAAAATGCTGCTGATGGATATGCGTCAAATAAAACAATTCGATCTTTAGCTAGACAAAACTTAAAAATGTTAATTTTGACAGCGCCTGGAGAAAGGGTGATGACCCCGGCCTTCGGAGTTGGTATTAGAAACTTTTTATTCGAAAATATTTCAGCTTCTACTTTTTCTAGAATTGAGGCAAGGATCAAGTCTCAGGTTTCAATTTATCTTCCATATATTAGTATTTTGCAAATTAATATAACTCCCGGAGCCAACGAGACGGAATTCTTGGCCAACAATCAATTTGATTCAAACTCGATCTCTATACAAATAAGGTATATAATTACAACAATTAAAGCTGGAGATACATTAACGATGTCAATTTAGGCAAAAACATTTGTTAATGTGCTCTAATTAATTAAAAGGAATTATAATATGTCGGATTATAAAAAAAGATTACCAACAATCAAATACACCAGTAGAGACTTTCAATCGATTAGAGCAGATCTAATCAATCATGCAAGACGATATTATCCGGACACTTTTAAAGATTTCAGCGAAGCCTCGTTTGGGGCTTTAATGGTGGATTCGGTCGCCTATGTTGGCGATATCTTGTCCTTCTATTTAGATTATCAGGTTAATGAATCGTTTTTAGACACTTCCATAGAATATAACAATATCCTAAGACACGGAAGAGCATTAGGTTACAAATTCAGCGGTAGAGGCACTGCGACTGGCGAAGTGACTTTGTTCATTATAGTACCGGCCAACGATGCCGGAATGGGTTACGATAGTGATTATATTCCTGTCTTGAGAGCCGGCTCCGCTTTTTCATCAAATCAGGGCACGAGATTTACCCTGACAGATGATGTTAGATTTGACCAAGTAGACAATCAGGTTGTTGTTGCGCGTGTAAATGAGAGTACTGGTGTACCAACGCATTATGCAATTAAATCAAAAGGTACTGTCGTCTCCGGAAGGCTGTCGTCAAAGAGGTTTACAATTGGCCAGTTCCAAAGATTTAGAAAAATTAAAATTGGCGGTCCAAATGTTTCCGAAATTGTTAACGTTATTGACCAAGAGGGCAACGTCTATTACGAGGTCGACTATTTATCTCAAGACACTGTTTTTAAAGAGATCGTCAACAAAACAGTGACAAATGATAGCGTACCATCGATCATGAAGCCGATCACGGTACCAAGAAGATTCACAGTTATCAAAACAAGGGCGTCCACAACGCTGCAGTTTGGATATGGTTCGAATTCAGAATTGGGCCAATCGTCAATTGTTAATCCCAAGAACATAACAATGGATTTATTTGGAAGAGATTACTTTACTGATAGAAGTTTTGATCCATCAAAATTAATTTCATCTGATAAATTTGGAATCGGACCTAGTGACACGGTTTTGACAGTCGTGTATAGGGAAAACGCAGAAACAAGTCCAAATACATTTGTCAACGGTGTTAACACCATAGTAAGTAAAAAATTCATGTTTGAATCTGAGAACCAATTATTTCCCGCAAAGAAGCGATCAGTCATTAACTCTTTAGAGGTTATTAATGAAAAGCCCATCGTCGGCGATGTTTCTTTGCCAACGGTTGATGAAGTTAGGCATAGAATCCGCGATGTATATGCGGCACAAAACAGAGCAGTAACAAAAAATGATTATGAAGCATTGGCAATGTTGATGCCGCAAAAGTTCGGTTTAATCAAAAGAGTTAACGTAATAAGAGATCCGGATTCTACAAAAAGAAATTTAAATATGTATATCTTGTCCGAAAATACTAACGGCTATTTTACAAAAGCCAACACAACGTTAAAAAGAAATTTAAAAATGTGGCTAGGATCTCACAAGATGATGAGCGATACTGTTGATATTTTAGATGCCAAGGTCGTAAATATTGGAATTGAATATTCCATTGTTGTAAAACCCGGCGCAGATAAAGTTAGAGCTATAACTTTAGCAAATAGTATATTGGTTCATAGATATCGAGAGAAGTTCTATATAGGTGAGCCCTTCTATATCTCTGAAATTTATTCATTAATTAATAAAATTCCTGACATTATCGATGTTAAAAATGTCAGCGTGGTGCAAAGAAGGAGACCACCATACTCAGACATTAGATTTGACATTCGCCAAAATACATCTCCGGATGGAAATTATATCGTTGTTCCAAAAAATGTCGTATTAGAAATTAAATTTCCCAATTCAGATATTAAAGGAACCGTTGTGTAATGGCTGTAAAAAGATATTTTGCTAGTAAAGATAGCACGATAACAAATGCCCTTATGGATGATTTAACCACGCGTGCCACTGGCTCCAATATGGGCGCAGCTGATGTTTTAGAGGTTTTTTCGATCGTTGGCCAAGCCAGCATGACCGATAAGGGTCAGACCACTGGCTCTGTTGAGCTTTCTAGAATCTTGGTACAATTTCCGATCGAAGACATTACGGCAGATAGAACAGCAACCTCTATTCCTGCTAGTGGTAGCGTTAGTTTTTATTTGCGAATGTTTAACGCTCGCCACTCCCAAACGACCCCAAGAGACCTCGCTTTAGAGATTTTGCCCTTAAATCAGAGTTGGCAAGAGGGTACAGGCTTGGATATGGATACATATATGGACCTTGTTCATGGCAATCCCGGTGTAACATGGGCTAGTGCATCCAATAGCGAAGCTTGGACTGTTCCTGGGGGCGATTTCTATACTGCATCTTGGGGAGATGGGCCCACTGGGTCATCGGGCCATATCGCTGAATTTAAAGTTGGGAACGAGGATTTGGAGGTTGATGTAACTGAGCTTGTCGAAGAATGGATCCAAGGAGGCGAAATAAGTAATTACGGCGCGTTAATTAAATTAATCGGGTCTCAAGAGGGATATTTTTCAAGCTCTGCAGCAACACAAGACAATGACGGAAGTACTACAACGGTAACTCCCGATTTTGTAGATTCTGTTCCCATTAATTTATCTGGCGCCACGACATCGTATTATACTAAGAAGTTTTTTGGAAGAGGTTCGGAATTTTATTTTAAAAGACCGCATCTTGAAGCCAGATGGGATTCTTCAATAAGAGATGATAGAGGAAATTTCTATTTTAGCAGTTCTTTGGCGACTGGTGAAGATAACATGAATACCTTGTATTTGTATAATTTTGTCAGAGGCCGTCTCAGAAATATTCCTGCAGTCGAAGATAGTAATATATATGTAAGCTTATTTTTGGCCTCCGCGTCAAGTAACGAGCCATCTGGAAGCCCGATTCAACAAAGCACGATAGAGGATGAGGATATATGTACAGGATTATCGCCGGCAACTGGCGGGTGGGTTTCAACTGGTATTTATTCTTGTTCTGTTTGCGTCACTGCCGGCGCCACTGCTGATACAAAATTATTAGATGTTTGGCACAATGGTGAATTTAATGAGACTTATTTTACCGGCACAATTTATCCAAAATCTCTAGAAAACTACAGCTATAATCATAATCCCACATATGTAACATCGATTACAAATTTGAGACCATCTTATTCGACCCGCGAAACTGCTCGCTTCAGAGTGTATATCCGCGAAAAAGATTGGTCTCCAACTATTTAT
>CEOH01005635.1_pt1 | contig 17505 bp, 22 predicted proteins | sample 530311 | NCBI WGS metagenome assembly CEOH01 (sample SAMEA2619923, study PRJEB7988) | marine metagenome | biome: marine biome (ENVO:00000447); feature: deep chlorophyll maximum layer (ENVO:xxxxxxxx); material: "saline water (ENVO:00002010), including plankton (ENVO:xxxxxxxx)" | depth 60 m
TCATATGATAAAAATTGCAGAAATTTGTCAAAAATATAATAACATTCCGCTTAGTGTTGAGGTGTTTGCCACTGATCAAAATGAAATTTATCAACAGGCTTTGCGTTTAGAGGAGGATATAGGTTACCACAATTTAAACATAAAAATACCTGTTGGATTTAATGAATTAGAGACTATTAATAAACTTGCTGCGGTCGGGGCGCGCGTTAATTGTACATGTTGTTTTACTACCTCACAATTAACTTTAGCTGCTGCGGCTGGCGCCCGATATGTCTCATTTTTTTATAATAGAGCAAAAGACAGTGGTGAAGATGAATTTCGTACACTGGATGATGCTTCTAAATTTATTAAGAGTAATAACCTAAATTGCAAAATTATCGCAGGTAGTATTCGCACACCTAAAGATATTACGGATGCATGGGCTAGCGGGGCAGATATTGTAACTGCTGGTTATAATGTAATAAAGGAAGGTACAGCACATCCTGGTACCCAGTCATCAGTAGATCAATTTTTAACAGACTTTAAAGAATGGATAAATTAACTTATTGCTTTGATATTGACAATACTATTTGTCATAGCCCCGACGGAGGACCTTACGATAAAAGTACACCGCATACAAAAAGGATAGAAAAGGTTAATGAGCTATATGACCAGGGTCATACTATTTTCTTTATGACTGCTAGAGGCATGGGTAGAACTAATAATGATCAGGCTAAAGCTCATGAGGAAATGTATGACTTTACCAAAAAGCAATTAGATTCTTGGAATGTAAAATACCATCAACTGTTCCTAGGTAAGCCAGGAGCCGACAAATTTATTGACGATAAAGGAATGTCGGATTGGCTTTTTTTTGGTGATCCAGATTAACTGTATACAATGATTCGATTGGTATTGAATCAAATATTTCATTTAATCTACCACGGGGCGACGCGTTTAGAAATTTCACATCATTACTACTTTCTTTAATCTGCTGCCACACGTTAAAGGAGTTACTTAATAAGTCATTATTATTATAATGAGCTATCCCATCCCATCTCACCTCTTCTTTATATATAGTAGACTCGCAGTATATACCGTTATCTATTGTAAGATCAACCCCTGCTAAAATTATCTCCCTACACCCCAAAAGGTAAGCAAAATGAGAAGTTATGTGAACGACATCTTCTCCTGGAGGCCCTTTTAGAATAGGTCCGGTTTTATTAAAAGGTAGCATGCTACCTCTAGGAAAAAATTTTGATTTATTTTTAATTAATTCCACAAATTTACTTCTTTGTTTAGAATCATGATTGTTACTCATAAGGTCCTCTGCATTATTGAATGGGCCCATAACTATAACTTCATTAGCTATTTCAGCGCCATGTTCAAAAAAGTCCATACAAATTATTGCGTTATCAGCTATACAAAAGTAATCGCATTTATCCAAAGCAGTTACTGATTGGTTACATGCAAAAATAATTATATCATCTGATAATAAATTAAAATTTATATCATTTAATGAAGGGCCCGTACCACACACTATTGCCCGCTTACCTCTATGTCTATTAATATATTTTTTTATATAGTTTGCCATTTTGCTGCGTGATTTTTTCCAAATAACATTCCATTTGCGTCACAATTTGTACAAGGAGATAGACAACGTTGACCATTTTTAAGCTTATTTCTAAAATCACTTAACCGCTTATCCCTCCATATATCAAAGATAGGTTTTTCTGCTACATTTCCAAACTTAACTGTTCGATTATACATATCTTGACAACAAAGTAAAACATCTCCATTCCAATCTATATACAAAGCATAGTGCGGGTAATAACAAGGCCTAGTTGCAGCCTTTTTAAGTTCTTTTTGCGCGCCAGTACGGTTGGTATAAATTAAACCAAAGTCTTCATCTTCACTGTACCAGCGATCTCGAAGCGTGTATTTAGACTTATCAATTTTACACTCTTTAAACAGGTTATTAAAATAATCTATCTGTTCCGGCCCATCATACATACTCACAACTAGTTGTGAAAGACCTATTGAATATAAATCTTTTATAAGTGCTGGTTTTAACTTATCTCCATTTGTTACAATCTCAATGCTTATTTGCCTATCACAGAAACACTTTACAATCTCAAGAAGGTTTCTTGTTAAGAGAGGTTCACCGGTACCGCTAATGTTAACTGTCCCGGAAAAATCTAACTCGTCTAATTGCAGTGCGATAGCTGCAGCTAGACCCGGGTCCATATGAATATTTTGATTAGGGTAATCTCCACTCCGGGGACAAAATGCACATTTACGATTGCATAGCTCATTTAGATTTAGCTCCACCCAGCTAAACAACGGTACATTGTTGACCATATGTACGTGATCAATTGAAGTTCGCTTTCTATCTATATTTCTTTTTACACTATGTGTAATTAGTTTTGAGTCAAAATCTCTAGGCAACCATTTACGAGTTTCTTCATTAGCTACCCCTGATGGTTTATAGAAAAACCCACTATTTTTATGTTCTTGCTCTGCCACACGTTTATTTTTTAATAGTAACTAGCAATGTGTCGCTAGTTAGGTTTTTTTCTCTTTCCTCTATCCACGATTTTTCATATTTACTCCTAGGGAGGTTATTTATATTTCTATAATCATCACCATTAACCTTATCCTTTGTACCATATCTTATCCAGTCAATATAATTGTAAAAACCATATCTTTGAACACCAGTCACAGTAAAATTAGAATTTGATATACCACAGTCAATGAGTAATTTTGTTACAGTATCTTTATTAAAGTAATTTACATGATCCTCAAAATGAATAAGTTTTGAATATTCCGGTGATTGTTGTAGTAATTCATCATCTTCATTAGGGAATTCTAATAATAAAACACCGCCATCTTTTAGTAATTGCATAATATTTTCTATCCATAGAACAGGATAGTATACATGCTCTAGCACGTGCCACGATGTTATGATATCAAATGTGCCCCTATAAGATTCTATAAACTTATTATTTTCGATTTTATCAAAAATAAAATTAAAATCTAAGTTACAGGTTTCTTTACCATACATTAGTTTGCTGTAGTTGCAATCTAGTCCATATGTTTCAATGTTAGGGTAATCGTGCCGTACTAGGTGCGGAAAATGACCGTACCCTGTCCCCACATCTAGCAGGTTTAAAGGCTGGTCCTTAGTAATATATTTAGCTACATGATCTAAAAATCTATCATAATCATTTTCTAGAACGTGTGCTAATTGTAGGATGTCCGGGTGTCCTACTAGCTTACCTTTGTATATTTTTTTATTATTCTCTAAATCTATTGGAGCTGTTATTCTATTAGCATCCTGATTATCAATGCTTGGCTGATCTTTATCTGGGTTTGTGGTAATTCGCGGATGCAGTTGAATCATACCACACTTACTACATTTATATATTTTCTTTTTAGCATTATCCCGTACTGAGCTAATAAGCTCTAGTTCTTTACTGCCACATAAAACACAATTATAATTAGTCATCTTTAAATTTCCTTTCCAAAAGTTTCTCTTATTATATCACCATGGTTAAACTCTGCCCAATATAATTCAAAGGCAACACCTGCTTTTATACCTTCGAATTGATGATACAGTCCAGGCTTAACTTGCATAAAGTCTCCTGGCTTTAAAATAGTATCTACAACATCAACATCAATTTCATCCTCTCTTGACCATACACGAACTAATAGTTCTCCAGATTCTACAAAAAATCCATTCCATTTAAATTGATGTTTATGCTTTGAGCATTGGGCCCTTTCTTTAAATTGGATTCTATGAAACTCTAAAACACCATTAGCGTGGAGTAATTCTGTCTCCCCCCATATTTTTCCAGCCTTCATTACTTGTCAGTATTTACCTTAATTTCATTAAAAATCAATTTCTCTATTTCTTGATTTGTAGATACTGAGAATTGTAAATTAGTTTCATCGAGTACATTTACTACAATTTTTTTTGAATATAAATTATCGTATATATGTTTGACCAACTCTTTATTTTCGGAGTATAATCTTATAGTATATAATGATGAATTATATACAGTAAAATTACTATTAGCAGAGAAGTACTCAATCCACTTTTTCTTTGTGATTAAAAGATTTTTCTTTAGTTCTTTAAAATAGTCCTTGTTATTAATAATAAATTCTAGAGTTTTATTTGAGAAATAATCTAGTTCGTAAGCTCCTCTCGTAGCTTCAAGTTGACATTTTAATTTTTTATTACAAGCTAGCCAGCCAGTTTTTATTGAAGGAAATCCAATTTTAGAAAAGCTTGAGGATATAATAAGATTATCGTGTTTTTCTAAAAATGGTAAATAACTTTTATTTTCCCACCCGGTATATACCTCATCTAAAAAAACTAAAACATTGTGCTTCTCACAAAAATAAATTAGATCTTGTAACTCTTCATTAGAAAAACAATTTTCTAAATGAGACATTGGGTTTGTCAAAAAAAGTACTTTAATTTTTGGTATTACATTTTTAACTTGCTGCACACTAATATTGTATTCCGGTGCTTGTCCTTTAATAGGTATAAAGTTTACATTAAAAACATCAGCATATACTTTAAACATAGCACATGTGGGTACAAATACCCCAACACATTCACCACTTAAATTTAACGATTCAAAAATTGTTTTAATTGAACCTTCAACCCCCCGGGTTAATAATAATTGATCTTCACTAACATTTAAATATTTGCTTAAAATCTCATACGGCGGAAACATATCTGGGTATTGATGTAGGTCCTCAACTTTAAACGTGTTTATTAACTTATGGTAAATATGATCTGGGTGACAATCCATTATCATATTCCTATTAAGGTATGTATAACCAGCTTTAAATTTTTTTCTAACTCTAGGAATGTTCTTAACCATTTATTATTTTATCTTTCCAATATTTTAAAGTGAGATCGGGAATATTAAAGTCAGTATTTGTAAAATCTTCAATTTTAGACTTTAAGAACTCTACTGTTACTTTATTCCAATCATCAATAAACAAAATAGGTAGGTGTGTAAATTGGGAAAATGACTCGTGGTATTTTACTACCGGTACAGACTGCAAATATAAACACTCCCAAATACGATGGCAATCAATACCATTACCCGGCGGGGATATAACAAACAAACTTTTTTTAATATTATTCCAATATTCTTCTTGCGATGTATTACTACACATTAATATACCATTATTGGTAGTAATATGGTTACATATAGTGCGCTCTCCATGATTAGTATCTACTTGAAAATTTTTATATACTAAATTTGCTTTTGTAGTATTATTTTCTTGTATACTTTTAAGAATGTATTGGTTACCATGTGGCCATTGACTGTTAGCTATCCCAATAGGTATTGAAAATAATTTTGGATGTGATGTCTCCCTATTTTGACAGAACCATTTGTTTATGTTGCTGTGGTTAAGATACTGTAAATATTCATGAGTTATACTGTGATCTGAGTTGTGCGTTACTATAGTAGCGTTATCTAAATGGTCTAAAAACTTGTGCATAAAGTCATGCACAAAATGTGTATAAATAAAAATTGTTTTATATTTTTTAATATCTTCAGTACTTACATTAGATATTTTATGTATGTTCTGCTTTAACGCGTTATTTTGATCTTCAATAATACAATTAGTTTCTGTATAAAATCCTATATCGCATAATGTCTGAAATTGTTCACCTGCTAGCATACCGATCAAGATGTTTATTGTGTATGTGTAAATTAAAAATAGGTATTCTTTTATTATCCCACAGTACATAGGGGTCGTATTTATCAAATACAGGAGCTAGCTCCTTATTAATATACCTATCAATAAATCGATTGGCGCCATCAGGATGAATTGTATTATCTAAACCAAAAAATTGACCATATGAGCTAGGATCAAAAACACCTTGAAATATATTAAACAAGTTATTGCCTGGTTCGATAGGGGAAACAGGCAAAGAGGTAATTACTTTATCTTTTAGTATATTATTTTGCAAGTGGCCTAGCAGTCTCATTTCATGGGGCATACTTTGAAGCATTTCTTCTAATTTGGTTTCCCCGAGTATAGCAAGATTTAACAATTCTTCACACACTTGTTCTAGTGAGTTACTATTTTTTATGAACATAAATCCGCATACTAATTCGTCTTTTTTATGTGGTGTTAAACCTATATTAGGTATATTATCATTTAACAGTATAGAAATATCTGCAATATTTTTATATATCAAAACATCATTATCAAAGTGAACTATATTAGTTAATTTACTATCTTTAATAAATTCATTAATATAAAAAAGTCGTTCAAAAGCAGTTCGCCATAACGGATCTTGATGTTCCCTATAGTATGTAATCTCATTTAAAGGTATACTATACTTACTAATATCAATTATATTGACGTTATTACTATCTACGTTTAAATTAGTTAAAAAAAATATATTGTAGTTGGTCTGCGTTTTTCTAATTTGATCTACGCAAACTTTTATATGTTGCGGGAGATTATTTCCCTTATGAAATAAAATAAAATTAGTTTTATCTGACATTTACTATAGTACGTACTTAGTTGATTCGCCATTAAAATCAAAATATAGATCTACATCGTCGCGACCTGGATTTACGGGCCACATTTTGACTTTTGAGGAAAAGGGAAAAATAATTTTTTTATGGTAACCTAAAAAGGCAGTCCACCAAGAAAAAGATGATTGAGATAGAGCTATATTTTCACTATAAAGTAGAGTTTTAAAGTCATTTATTGATCTCTCATTACTATGAAATTCAAATTTGTCTACATACCCTTCACTAACTAATTCGCACCCATCACTAATTAATTTTTTAACCGTTTCACAATCTGAATTATCTGTTACTATTTTAATTTTAGTAAATCCAGAATTATTAATCATTGATTTATAAAAATCATAACCTAAAAAACATTTAATTTCTTTATAATCCGTTTCACGGACATGTACAACCAGGTGTTCTTTATTTAAAATTTCACGAGGTTTTATACTAAATGCCTCTCTTAACATATCTCTATAATTTATAAAGTGCCTACTTTTTTGCAGAAAGGAATTAATAATAATTGTACCCGGGTGGTTAATTAAAAGGTCCATGTCTGCATCATTTTCCCCCCATTTTCTATAAACGTCAATGACTGGTGGAGTAGCAACAACTTTATCTTGATGAGGTGAAATGCCAAAATTTGGCAACCCGTCGTGATAGAGTGTTTTGTTTCCTTTAGTAGCTAAAATATACCCCGCGGCATACTGAAACATTCTGTTACCCATTCTACCAGCTGGGTTAAATTGAACTACAACACTCATTTTACCAATAGCATGCCCCCTCTACTAAATCTACTTTTTTAGGTGTTTCGCTCTGTAGAGGTTTGGTCCAATAATCATTAAAAAATGGTGAAAATTCTTCTATTTCTTGCCACCTATTACCTTTTATTCCAAATAGTATTTGCGTTGGCCCGCCTAGGTGAATTCCTGCTTTACCTAGCCTTTTACATTCTAATGCAAATAGTAATCCCGTGTGACCAGTACCGAAAATACCTACATCAAATTCTACTTCTCTAACTTTTTGTAAAAATTCATTGTAAATTTCTCGTGATAATTTATATGATGAATTTTCAGTAATAGGAATAGAGGTCGGGTATTTTATAGGAATTAAATCAAAATTAGGCTGAATTTTATTATTCCAAATTTTGTCTAAATTTTTAAAATTTTTCTTTATAGAGCTAGCAAAAGGTGAAAAGACTGCTACACGCTTCCCCTCCAAATAACGTGTCCATGGCTTATCAAAAAAATAAGGTTCTAAATGCTGTAATTTTGTAACATGTGTGCCCGGGCAGTATCTCTCGAATATATATTTTTCAAAATCTGGTATTACTCTATTCCACTTGGGTATTAGATCTAAGTCCTTAATATCATTTAAGAGAGTTTCTGTAAACCAGTCCGCAGTTTCTTCATTCATTGGATACATCCCTGCTACATCTTCAACCTCTTTTATAAATTGAGGTCCCCAAGGATTAGCCTTAACTATTGAGTAATATAGAATTTGAAGTTCGTTACCTCCTATCTTACCAGCAGCAAACGGCTTATTTTTTTTAAGATAATGACCTATTAAATTATTTCCGTCAATAATCATTAGTATATTTTATAATAGTATTTGTATAACTCCACCTTAAGTTTGGACCTAATAACTGACTAATTGGAATAATGTCTCTATTTGTTTGTACAGCTTTCCACCTATCATATAACCCATCATAGTTACCGTAATACTGTTCTTTAAATTTTACATCTTCCTTAAAATAATATGCGTAATGATTAAATCTAACTGGTAAAAATAGACCGGGACCATTTTTGCCATCTAATTGTGGTGGCTCGTGTGTTTTAAAATTTTCACCGCACCAGTGCCATAGTCTTCTATATGGTTCATTTCTACCCTCGCCCCATTCTCCAAATACCTGTTGATTAGGACCTACAAAATAATTACAAAAAAAGCAACCAGTTTTTCCATTATTTTCAATAAGCTTTGTCTCTGCTGTTTTTAGCTGCTCTAATTCCCATTGTTCGTCTATATCTATTTGCCATAAAAAACATTCTTTAACTCTTTGTTTAATATGTTTAATAGCAGCATTAACTTGCTCATCTTTACTATGCCATGGTCTGTCATTAGGTCGAACAATAATAACGTTTTCTTTTTTATTTTTATCTAAAAATTCAGAAGTACCGTCGTTTGATATAAAATTATTATGAAAGGTATCACTAAGCTTATTGCACCACTCTGTTGATCCACCAGGATTAGCTACCCCTTCGACTATTACCCATAAATCAAAATTTTTACACATCGTTTCATAGTAATTGTTATGAACTAAGTGTTTATAGCCGTTTAATATTATTGTAAATGCTACTCTTGTCATACTATTTTCCACTTATTTTTCATGACCGGTAATTTCATAAAATAATTATCAATCTTTCGAAACAATATCTTTTTACAATCGAAGCTAAATTGTTCTACCAAGTTAGACATACTGCTTTCAACTAATGCTATTGTATGTGCGTTTTCTAAAATTTTTAGCCAATAAAAAATATTATAATCATCTGTTATGTGAATAATTTGCCCGTCGGATTCATTAAATTTAACATTTAATTCCCCTCTAGAATGCCGTAAACATACTACTGCATATTTTTCGTTGTTTACCAATTTTTTATAGAGTTTTTCTTCTTCTTGGTAATTTCTGTTAACTGTTATATTCCATTTTTCTTCTATAGGTACTCCTAGCTTATCATATTTAAAAACATCAAAAGGCTGTATCTTACCGTCACCTAACTCTACATATTCGTCTGTCGATGTACTACCTGGAAAAGTTGCTGCAATATCTTTAATATTAGTTACGTTTAGATCATGTAATTTTTTATAAGATTCTTCAACACATTTATAAACATTATCGGTTACAGGAATAAAATTAACATAATCAACAACTTCGTTGAACATATTAGCAAATTGCTCGTATACGGGCCAATATATTGTATAGCCCTTATCATACAAATATTTTGCAGCAGGTAATACTATAATTAAATCTCCTAATTTACCAGGCTGAATTATACCTAAGGAATTACTATCCATATTATATAAATTTTTTTCTTTTAAAGATAGCAAATCCGTTTCTTACCTTTTTTCGATGTTCCATCATTGCCTCTAAGATATGCTGTGGTACCTCTTCTTCCTTTTCTACATAAGAACTTAATCCCCAATCTAGCCCTTCAACACTCTTTTCATACGCCAAGCAATCCCACTCTAAATCTTCTGATAATAAAATAGCTGCTTTATTTGTTTTGTATGATCTAAAAGAATCGTCTAAAAAGAACACGTTTGTTCGATTTTTTAAAAGTTCAAATTCAAAATAACCTGTAAATTCACCACCGTCAATTAAAACTGCATCGTATATTGTATGATCTTCCTCTAAAAATCCCTGCGGATATTTTTTCATTAAATTTACATCACCGGTGTACCACTCCTCCACAGTTTCTTTTTTAGTATCTGTAAAATGTACTAGTGGATTAAAAAGCGAGTTCCAAATTCTATCAAACCCGAAATCAATTAGTTTATTACAATTTATGGACGATCTATTATAGCACTTAACCCATGAATAATCTCCTACATTTTTAACTAAACTGTTAAATTTTTTCTTGTCTATTTCTAAACATGTTAGAGATTTTCTAGAAAAATCTTTCATAGCATCTATAAAACATCTAGTAGCGCCAGTACCATCCCAAGACCCTATTTCGAGATTTACCTTTAACTTAAGTTCCTTTACTAAATGTGAAATAGATGCACCTAGCTTATCTTGTGTGGTTATTTCACCCATTTTTACGTCCCAGTATCAACCTTACCCCAGTCGGGTTCCATGTTTAAATATTTACTAAGTTTTTTAACATCGCTAATTCTCTCATCTACTAATTCGTGCCATAATTTATCACTTATTACCTCGCTCCCACCATTAGCATTATTCATTCTTTCAGCTGTATTATCTCTAGGGGTTTTACCAAATACCCAGTGTCTGTGCTCGATCATAATATCATCTCTATATTTTAATCTGCCAAATGCAGAAAACGTTTGATGTAGCCATTGATCAACCCAATTGATTAAAAATTCCTCTCTCATAAAATAACCCAGCACATCAACATATTTTCTATGACAGAATAAATTAACAGCTAATTTTGCACCATGGTAGTCATCATTGCAATGTATAGCTTGAATTTTATCTTTGGGCATGTTATTAAATTCTTCAAGTAGCATTGTATCCCATCCAGGCGTTTTAAATACCATATCATCACCTATCATAGATATAATTTCCTCATTAGAAGCCTTTACTAACTTATTCCATAATATACCCAGGCCCAAAAACTTATTTTTATTATCAATTTCTACAATTTTAAGAGCTGGTATAGCTGATGCAACTCTTTTAATAGTATCTAACGTAGGATCATCCTTATCTACACCATAATATATATTAACATTATCAATATTGTTGACAGTAGTTAATATAGAAAATAACAGAGTAAGTCTGTTATTCATTCTCTCTCTTGTAGGAACCAACACAGCTATTTTCATAAATCACCTCCGTGTCTATATGGTAAATGAAATTTGATGCGCTTTTCTTTTGGTACTAGTCTCATAACACCTTGATATTTTATAGGTGCATCACCCCATCTTTTAATATAAATGTTACCTGTTTTGTCTATTTCTTTAAAATAGCTCATATATGGATCTGATCGAAACCATTCACAGTCTTCAATAAAAAAATGTGTTTGATACATTTTATTATATTGAAGATTTTTATCTGTTGGTAAAACTTTTTCTACAAAGTCAAATAGTCCTTCAATAACATAATCCATATCTTCCTCTTCCCCAACATAACCATAAATACCTTGCTTATCTGCCATAACTTTAAATGGGTCTACTGAAACTTCACTGGTAATATATGAATCACAATCTAGACGCATTAGGTATTTAACGTTATTAAAAAATTTATCCTCGTAGAGTCCTCCGGAAAATAATCTACACATATGCCTATATCCCATTGAGAAAAATGCATTATCATCCCAATGACCTTTAAACTTTTCTGGAATTTTATCTTTTATATCTTGACTATAAGATGGTAAGGAAAAGTTTACTTTATGAAAATAACAATTTTCCGGAGCAGCGTTTCGAATTCTAGCCTTAGTTGGGCTGGAAATACCTTCATGACCAAATACAACAGGATATGGATACTGTCTTAAAAAATTGTTCTTAAGACATCTTAGGCTATCTTCTAGCCTTTTAATATGTATTTCTTGGTCATTTACTAAATAAAATATACAGCTATTTGGAATAATCATTTTTAATCTGTTTTAAGGTTTGTAAAACTTCTTCTTTAGTTGTATGCGGGGGCATATTAGGATAGTGTCCATGTTTTCGTTTATAAATTTCTCTACCCCCATATACATTCTTTTTCCATTGTTCAGAGTCACCAGCAATAGAAGACTTATCAATAGCATCTGGAGCTTCAGTCATATACTTATGACTGTCATATATATCAGCAAAATACCAAAAAGGTGGATGCATTTGCTCTTTAATTATTCTGTATGTATGATCTACATGTTCCCAGGCATTATAAAATTCTTCGTCAATATAACCTGCTTTATCTATTACTTCTCTTGTAAAAAAGGAAAACATAGCCACAGTATGTGTAAATAAAGAAATTTTTATATCTTTATAATCTACAATTAAACGAGGATTTGGTTCTGAATGTTGATCTAACTCGTGTCTGTTGTGTAGGTCAAAATTTTCAATAGTTTGCTTTCTATTAAACGGGGAGCCGGGCCCATAGTTAAAATGATGTATTCCGGATGCCTTATGTGCTTGTATGTATTTTGTAAAAACAGAATTATCTAGCATTATCATATCATCCTCTAATAAGAACATATAATCGCACCCCTTTTCATATAGATACTTTAAAATTTTATTTTTACCCTTACCTACTCCTTCTCTACCCCCGGTTTTAATAACTGGTGCTCTAGGATTAACCACATCATCATTACCATCATTTACGACAACAATATGATTATAGGAATTATCATCTATAGAATCCCTACATTTTGTAAAAAAATCAGGCCGATCACAGGTAATAATTCCTATACCTATACTCTCACTCATAACGTTATTGGTGGATAACCTCCATCAGGTAGTCCAAACTTTCTTTGCAATTCCTTTTCACGTTCTTCTTGTTCGAGTGCAGCCTTTTGCTCCCTAACTAATGCCTCCAATTCGTTTAAATTATTAGGATTTAGAATTGATTCTTCATCACTAATTAAGTCACCACCCGGTGCAATATACTCTGCAATTAAATCAATACGTTGTTGCTGATCATTTGGCAACGGTAATATACAAGGGGTATCACCAGCAGGGAAAAATATATCTGCTTCTGGATTTTGAATATATTGATTATATAAAGAATAAAAAATATTATCTACCTCTTTAATAAAGTTAATATCAGTGTCTCTAAATCCATCATCTTCAACGGCTTGCTTTTCATCAAATCTACATAAAAAAACAATATCTAGATGTCTCATTGACTCTCTCATAAGAGCAATTTGTTTAGTTACAAATTGTTTTGTAAATCCTTTAATGCCTTTATCATGACACCACATTGAATAAGCAATATTATCTAATGGGCATCTATCATAAGCTATTTTATCATCCTTATCATTTAATTGAAGCTGATCAATCATAAAATTTAGGATTTTTTCTTGGGTATCTGTTGTAGTGTTAGATGAATGCTGTAAATTTTCCTCAGTAATAACGTCTCTATATGTTTCTTTAGGAGTGGTATAATTATCCCAAGTATACATAAAGCTCTTTAAAAGAGTTGATTTACCACTATTACCAGTCCCTGAAAATGCAATTCTCATAATATATATATATGTGTTAGTTATACCAATGGCAAGAGATAAAATTATGACCTTCACATTCTTTAGGGGGGCTATTTGCAAGATCTTCACCTAACGTTAAGCGAGCCTTTTTTTTCCAATCCGGATCTTGATTACCGTTTCTATTAAATCGAGCTTCCACGTTCGGTAAAAAGCGTATCTCAATAGATTCCGGGTGATATAATAACATATAGTTAAGATATATTTCATATTCAGAGGCTCCGGATAATGTAAAATCATCCTTATCTACACATTCTAAAAATATTTTATAAAATGGTACTGATGATTTATTACCCTCAATTAAGCTGAACATTTCCTCTACATATTTTGTTTCAAACATCATATGATGACATATACCAGAGTAATTTACTCTCTTTAGAGAGGGATGTAACCGCTTCATATGATCAAAATATGGACCATGAATATCACTACCATGTGAATATAAACATTTATTATCACTAGTAATAAATGAAGTTGGTTTTACAAAGTATGTATCGCTATCAATAACTAAATACCTATCTAGTATACCTGGAATTATAATACCTGCATAAAGCTTTAGCAATTGCTGCAAGTACCAACCATTACGTTCTAATTTACCGTGATATTGAGCTACTGTTTGCTTAGAAAATGGAAATTCTATCTCTGCAATAGTAGTGCAGCCCTCTATTTTAAAAGTAGGATCATAGGGAATAAGGTAAATATTCCTATAACCAACAATATTTTTTTTGGTACACTTAATTTGATTGTGTACATAATCAACATCATTTGGACCAACTGCAATAACTATATCAAACTCATTCATTTTAAACTTTTAATGCCATATCCCAAATTAACAGATGCAATCTGGGTGAGAATTTTACATTCATAGCTTTAGCATACTCTGCTACTGCAACTGCCTTCTCTACATGTTCTTTCCTGCTACCACAACATGGCATAAACCAAATACGATCTAAAGGTACATTAATACCCTTATCATCTTCGACATATTTGCGCCAAATTTCCTCTATGTCTTCAGATGTAGCAATAACAAACTTAAATCCGGATCCATTATCAGAATGCCACTTTAATACTTCAGGCTTATAAGATCTTTCTTCAGGATCTCCATTGGTAGTTAATTTTGGTGATGTAGTAAATGTAGCTCTATATTCTTCTTTCCACCTCTTATCCGGCATTAATGTAGCATTAGTTTCAAAATCAATTCGTGGAATAAAACAATATTTATCGATAAATACTTCTATAAATTTTAGTAATTGTTTTTGTTGAATTAGTGGCTCGCCACCTGTTATTTTTAGAATTGCATTAGCTTTAAGTTTTTCAATAAATTTGTTTTCTTTCATGAATTCAAATATTTCGTTAAAAGTCATTTTGTTTTTAACAGACCAAGAAATATATGAATCACATCCATAAGGCGAATCTTCTGAAGCAAACCCTTGACATGTTAGATTACACATAGACAATCTAAAAAACACAGAAGGTTCACCTACATATTCACCTTCACCTTCTAGTGTATAAAATGCCTTATCATCAGATACTATTAAAGTTTCTTTATCACAATCCATTAACATATTATAGCTAATAATGGTGTTTTTCAACTAAATAATAATACATGAGTACTAAAACGGCCCGAAGGCGTCGGGAGGTTACTGTAGATAACCTCGATGAAACATTTCAGGATAATTGGCTTTTAGACTTTCATATTAAAAAGCCCTTTTATTTTAATCCTAAACATAAGGAGTTTTATCGATGTATAAAACATAAAGATACAAAAATAGCTTTTGTTGATGGTCCTGCAGGAAGTATGAAAACATATATAGCCGTATATGCTGGTCTAGAGCTCTTAAAGGATGAACAATATGATAGACTAGTTTATATAAGATCTATAGTGGAATCTGCAGAGAAAAGTTTGGGGTCCTTACCTGGTGAGGTAGACGATAAATTCTCTCCTTATGCTATACCCCTGCTTGAAAAAGTTACAGAAATTACTAACCAAGGTACAACAATGATGCTCAAGCATAAAGGAATGATTGATGCCATACCGGTTAATTTCGTTAGAGGTTTAACTTTTAATAAAACCTTAGTAATAGTTGATGAAGCACAAAATTTATCAGCTGGTGAGCTAACAACAATTTTAACTAGATTTGGTAGAGATTCCAAATATATTGTTTGCGGAGACTGTAACCAGGTTGATATTAAGTTATCAGGTTATAGAAATATCTTTAACAAGTTTAATGATAAAAAGTGTGAAGAGGTAAATATACACACTTTTGACTTCGGTACTTCCGAAATTGCTCGAAGTAAAATATTAAGATTTATATGTAAAGTACTTGGGACTTAATTAACCCCAGGATGTACCAGCAAACCAGTTACCTTTACCAGGCGTTACATTTGGACCTACATTAGCTCCTTGACGACCTGCCTGTGGATGTGGATTATTCGGCTTAGACTGATTTTCGGGTACTGGTGCTGGATCTGTTTCTTGTTTTGTAGTATCTGTAGTATCTTGGCAACATTCATGGTTACTAGCTGCCTCTTTGTCCTCTTTTGTATATTCAGCCCAATTATCTTCATGCTCCGTCACTTTGGCCTTTACAACAAAACACCTACCTTCTGAAGCTTCATCAACAAATGCATCAGCTGTCTTAAATACGAATTCTGCAAATTTTTCAACACCTACTCCTTCAACCATTATTCGAAGTTGTATAATACCCTTTTCACTTAATTCCTCAAATGCCTCTAAAGCAGGATCATCTCCAGCAACAACGACAGTATGATCAAATTGATTTCTTAGAGTTTTTTTAAGTGTATCTAAACCACCAAAATCAACACACCAATTTTTATCGTCTAGACTGTGGCAACCAAATGTTAGTTGTGTTTTGAGTTGATATCCATGAATATATTTGCAGTGACTATGATCCGCTTTCCATTGACGAAATGCTGTTGATCCTAATTCGAATTGTTTTGATGAAGTGTAAGCGCTCATACGTAATTATATATTAATAGGTTTTGCAAAAAAATCAACTAGTATGAAGATTTTAAAATGATTCCCTCGTCCCTCTCTCGGATAGTTAATTAGCCTCTGACTATTTGCAACTGTCTTAGCAGATCTTTTTGAGAGAAGCTAGATGTAACAACACCAGGTGCCGGTGTCGGGGTTGGAGCTGGGGTTGGAGCTGGAGTTGATGCTGGTTGTTGTTTTTGCTGTTTTTGCTGTCTTTGCTGTCTTTGATCAACCCTTACACCTGGCGCTTTTATTATCCGGTATTCACCGTTTTCAAATTTGAATATAGCCGGGTCTTTTAAAGCTTGCCCAGGTATTGCTTTTTTAGTATTGGGATCATGGATCAACCTAGCAACAGATACATCAGCTTGTTTTTTAATGTCACCACGAGGCTTACCGGTACGTATTAACCCCACATTCGCTAAAGCTTTATCTAGATTTTTAAGAGTAGAACCAGCTCCCTTCGTATAACCTCTCGCGATTTTACTGCCTATATCTTTTAATCTACCTAGCTCTGTTTTAACTTCTTGAGGAGCTAAATAATCGAAAGCAGCACCAGCACCAGCAAGTGCACCGCGCCCTACACCCTTAAGTACAGACCCTATACCCTCTTCTAATAATTTTTTTTGGGATAGCCTTGACATATATAATATTTAGTCTTGAACATTAATATTTGAATATATAATTATATTATATGGATCGTACTATAATTACAAAATTACCCACCGCAAATGGTAACATGCCTTTAACAGAAGAAGAAAAACTTAAAGTAATTGAAGATGCAGCTACAGCTTATGAGAAATATCTCGATGCTCTACGAATCGATTGGCGAAATGATCCTAATAGCAGTAATACCCCTAAACGTGTAGCTAAAGCCTTTGTAAATGACTTAGCTGCTGGGTGTTATAATGATTTACCTAATGTAACTGCTTTTCCTTCTGACGGTTACGATGGAATGGTCTTTCAAGGTGGTATTCCTGTTAAGTCTTTTTGCTCACATCATCACTTACCATTTACCGGTAGAGCTCATGTAGCTTATATTCCATCTAAGGAAGGT
>CEOH01002235.1_pt1 | contig 17453 bp, 21 predicted proteins | sample 530311 | NCBI WGS metagenome assembly CEOH01 (sample SAMEA2619923, study PRJEB7988) | marine metagenome | biome: marine biome (ENVO:00000447); feature: deep chlorophyll maximum layer (ENVO:xxxxxxxx); material: "saline water (ENVO:00002010), including plankton (ENVO:xxxxxxxx)" | depth 60 m
TCCTGTAAATTATCAGCCTAATATCTTACCTAGATCTCAAGACGCTACACCTGTTATAAAGGAGACAACCGGTTTATATGGTATATCGAAAAGTGCGTATGATAGGTTTAGATGTCGTGTAGGTGCTACTCCGTATTTTTATATAATTAACGATAGAGCGGAGTGTATTGATTTAGATACACATGAAGACTTTGTTGTTGCCGAAAAATATTTAAAATCACTATGAATATAGCAATATGTATATGCGGCGAGCCGCGGATGAAAGAAATAGGAGCTGAAAGTCTTAGAAAATTTAGAGAAGCTGTCGAGGGATATGATGTACGTGTTGATGTTTTTTATCATATATGGGATCATGTTACTAAACGTCAACGTAATCATAAATCTCAAGATCCATTTGTAGAGTATGTAACCGCAGAAGAGATAGAAAAATTATATCCTTCTACTGTAGGTCATTTAGGTGATAAAAAAGAAATGGATGAAGAAATAGATTACATATGGGATTATGTTTGTAATTTAAATGAACCAAATCCTAGATATGATACAAAAGAAATATTAAAAAATCAAATTTACTACTCTAATACACCTGGTTATTCTCAATTACATAGTTTATGTAAGAATCAATTAATGAGAATAGAATATGAAGAAAAGAATAATATTAAATACGATTTAATTATTAAAACAAGAACTGATGTAGAATTTAGGTGTCATCCTACCTTTGCGCATATTAAAAAAGTATCTGAAAGATCAAATTTTCAAGAACAAATATTTCTACCTAATATGGAAGTATGGAGCGTAAAACATAAAACTTTAATTATACCTGAGTTTTCATTATTTTTTGGTAACTCAAAAACATTAGGTAAAAATATATGGGAAAATTACCCGCAAAAAATTATACCAGATTTATATTATTATAGAGGGGGTCCTCATTTAAGCGTCACGAACGATCACACAGTATTTATGAATTTAATTTTAAATCATGCTAAAGTCAAAGTCCACGGACACTTACATAATGCGTTAAAATATAAATTGCATCAAATGCCAACTTATTATAACGAGCAAAAAAGAAAATATAGTCATTATTAAAAATATGTATAATATAGCTATAACTTTTTATGGTGAGGCGAGAAATTGGGAAAATAACGCTGCAAAAAATCTTGAAAAGTTTAAAAATTTAGATCAAAATAAATTTAATGTAGATGTGTATTTTCATTTATGGGATAATATTACTCGTAGATGTAGAAATATGATTGAGTTAATACAAAATAAAGCAGATTTAGAGGATGTCTGTGTTATTAAATCTAATCTACAGCATAAAGAACTATTAAACGTACTTCAACCTATAAATTATAAAATAGAAAATAAAAATGTACTTGACAAATATATAGATAAATTCAACCCTAGTAATGAATTTATGTCTAGTGAAGATATAAAACTTGCAGTTAAGTACTCAAACACTCCATCTTTCTCACAATTATACAGTATGGCTCAGAGCTTTAACGTAATTAAAAATAAAGACAAATATGATTTAATTCTCATTGTAAAAACTGATTGTTTATTTGATGATCAGTCAATTACTAATAGAACATTAGAATTTTACTGTAAATATATTACTGAAAGAGATTCATTGCTTGTAGAAAGAATGTCTTTTGTTCCAGGTAGAAAAGAACCATGGATATACCATGTTTACTTGCTAGGTAACGCTACTGTTTTTAATAGTATGTTTGAACATTTTCCTAAAATACCTATAGGTATGGGTATGTATACTAATAAAGTCCCAGTATGGAAAGGTAGTAGTCACGCTGAACTAGCAAATTATATTTTATATCATACTAACATACATAGAGTATGGCCGATTCTTCACCAAAGTCATCCGCGGTTTGTAGGTAGAACTAATCAATTTAAATTGGAGGTACTTTAATCATGAGAATAGCTGTTTTATTATGCGCACAACCTAGATTTCTAAATTTAACATATAAAAGAATAAAAGAAGAGTTTAATATTCCTAATGTACAAGTTGATTTTTTTATACATTTTTGGAACGTTGTAGGATTTTCACCTCAATGCGAAAAAACTAAAGATTATACAACTGATGATAATTTAGAAAAATATATACATTATTTAGAACCTAAAAAATATAAAATTGAAGATTATTCTGAATTAGATAATTTAGTTTTTTTGTTTAAAAATTTAAATACCTTTTTGGTTAGTGATAAAATATTGCTTAAGGCTGTAAAAGACAAATATCGGTATGAATTCGGTCAATGGTTTAGTAATAAAAGAGCATATTCATTGATGGAAGAATATGAACAAGAAAATAATTTTAAATACGATGTTGTCATAAGAACGAAAACGGATTATATTTATAGCAATAGCGATAAACTTGATAATTACATTATTCCTGAAGATAAAATAAATACAAATTTTGCATTAGTAACAAATTTAAAAATACGAAAATTTGTACAGGAATTAAACGGATTTAAAAACCATCAATTAAAAGAATATATACCTGGAGTAACACTAACAGGTGAAAGTATATATGAAAATATTAGGTATGATATTAACACTATGTCTGCAACGAGATCTGCTGCGTATTATTTGTTTAATACTTGGTATCAAACGTATTTAAGAACACTTATTTTTGACTCTGTAAATAAGTTAGAAAAAGAGCTCGAATCTCATAAAAAACAGGATGTTGTATGGGGTAATGCAGCTATATATAATAACATACATTTAGTAGGAAAGGAAAGAAGATATATACGCTTATATTTAAAAGATAAATGTAAGAAATCTTGGATAGATAGAAAAGAAAACACAACTATCGAAGTTACAGGCCTAACGCATCATAGTGAGTTAGATTCTTATGTGTAAAAATAACATCACCGCCTCTTATATCTGCTATTTGATAATCGAGGTCGTCTAGTAATTTAAATATGCGTTGTCTAGGTTTAAAGAAACTTAAATGTCTCCTTCTTATAAATGATATTTCAAGAATTAATACTGGTTTCCATTTTTTTATAGTCTCTTGAGCACCGAGTATTGCATAATATTCATGGTCTTCAATATCAAGCTTTATACAATCCACATTTTCAAAATTATAGCTATCAAGCGGACGTACTAGAATACCGTTTTTATGTTGCGGTTTTTCTATTACATATTCATCTTTACCTATAATTGGTGCACCAGTGTCGCTAAATCGTCTCTGGGCAATACGAGTTACTCCTGTAACTTTCTTCTTATTTACCCTAACATATTTTTCCTCACTGCTTACACCGCAATCAAAAACTTCCACATTAGAAAATCTACTAACATTTTCCTTAAGAGCATCTCTTATATCCTCTCTAACTTCAAAACACTTTACTTCATCAAAATGTTTTGCAAAAGAAACAGCCATCCAACCGTAACTAGAACCAATATCAATTACAGTGCGTCGTTTACCTGTTAAAAAGTATGGTAATAAAATATCATCTATATATCTCTCATGCCATACACAGTTATCTATACCTACTTTGGCATGCTGCACCATGGCAGTATCCTCTTCACTTTTTAAAATGGTCCAATCAGAAATCTTTTGATATTCAGCCATTACTCAATTCAGGTTTTAGTTCTTTTAATACCGTACTGGTCTGTGTCGCTCGTTTTTGTTTATCCTCTACCCTGTTGTTATATATAACAATATCACTTTTATCTTTAAGTTGATCGCAATTTTTACAAATAAAATCTGATTTTGTGCAGGTACCATTATCATGATGATTATAAAGTTCTTGAAAAACCTTTCCGTTGAATATCTCTTCTAATGTTTGACGTTTAAAATTACCTAAGACCAGTTCATTATTAAAATCAAAACAACACATAATTATATCTCCGTCTATTTGAATTTGTATAGGTCCATTAAACGGTCTGCCACAAGATTTTAAAGTATTTTCTTTAGTTTTATCTCTATAAGTCTTACCGTAAACCCAGTTATGAGGATACCACACTTCAAGAGAACATCTGTCTTTAAAATATTCAATCATTTGCTCTACATCTTCTTTATTCTCCTCAACTATATCGGCTGTAATTATAATATCAGATTCCTCTGGTTTATTTTCAATAGCATAATTAACATTTTTCATGACTGAATCGAAATCAAATCCTGAAGATTTATACCGCATGACTCTACCATAACTATCAGGGTTTGTAGTATGAAGACTTACTCTTATATCCTTAACTCCAATTTCATATATTTTGTCTATACGTTCTGGGGTAAGCATAGACCCGTTTGTTAAAAGATGTATAAGTAGGTCGGTTTTGCCAGCGTAAGCAATCTTTTCGATAATGCCTTTGTCTATAAAAATTTCACCAAACCCAGAAAACGTAGTTTCTTGAATTTGATCCCCTATCTCGTTTAATACTTTATCTAAATAAAATTTATAATCATCTAAGGACATTACCTCTCTTTTACGGACAAAATCTTCAGTAGGATGAGGGCAAAAAACACATCCTGCATTACAAGCAGTAGATGTTTCTATTCTAACCTCGTTCGTAGATGGTATCATAATAAATTATTTACGCTGATATCCTAAAACCTCAAACAAATCTTCAGGAAACAATTCATCAAATTCGTGGTATAGTTTACCAGTAAAATGTTGGTCGTATGTATATCCAGAACCGTCGTGAGTTTTATTGAATTTTTTTCTACCATGAGCTTGAATACATTCTGCTAATATGTCTTTATCCATATTAGGTACATGAGAAGTAATAGTATCAACTATTTCTTGTCGTCCTTCCTCGGTTTCAAATTGCTCTAGCCTTATAAAAACAATATTATCATTTATATTATAACCTTTTTCACGCCAAGTCCCGTCGGGTGTTTTTTCCTTTATATTTTTACTAGTCTTTGAATATATTTCGTATTGAGAATGGTCTCTTACAAAATCATACATGCTAGTAATCGTCAAATAAGCGTTTTCTCTCATCTCAAATAGTAATTTTTCTTCTTCAGTTTCTAGATTGCTTATATGTTCTTTGTAACTTATCCCTCCATATCTTTCGTGAGGCTGTATACACCATTTTTCTTTAGTTTTTTGATGGTATCTCATACCTGAGACTATAGTTTCATATGGATTTCTAATACAAAGTATGACTTTACTATGTTCTAGTACGTAATGATTAAACCCTATTCCTAATTTCTTTTTAAATTGAAATTCGAATGTTGGTACGTCCTCTTTGTATAATCTAAAAAGGGATTTAATCGCGTTAATACCTGTTTTATGCCATGCCCCTATAAACACGTCGGCGTTATCAGTGTTACATCTTCTTTTGCTCATAATAATATTCGATATAAATTGTTTATCTCTTCAAACAACGGTATGTCTTTATACTGTAAATATAAATCTTCAGTCTCTTTAATATATCTTTCTACATATTTTATAAATTGACTTTCTTCTGTATAATTAGTATTAGAAAATTTAAATTGATGCTTCCATAATGAAATACTGTGTAAGTGATAAAATTGAATTGATATTGGGTATTCTATAATTCTATAATTATACGGAATCTCTGAATTTAATTTCCCCACAGCACCTAATTTACGTTGGATACGTAAAGGTTCTAATATCTCGGTATATATTGAATGATCTGCTTTATATATTTTATGTTCCTGTAGATCAATATTATTATTTTTATTAAAAATTAAACTATGATTACTTTGTATTTTGTTCATTGGGTTTTTAAAACCGAAAACTCGGTTTCTATACCCTGGCTTTCGTCGACCACCTACAGGATCTAAAAAACTGTAATTAAAAATATTAATACCTTCAGTTAACTCAGTAACTTCGGGTAATTTTAAAAAGATGTCATCATCGTCTTGTTGAAAAAATAAAATATTACTACTTGAGTTTTCGTTAAGATATTTTTCACAGTGTTGATTACTTTCTAATACAACATCGAAGCACTCCATATTAAAAATACGATCAAGAACTAAATCTCGTATACGCTTTCTAAAAGGTAAATACTTTATTTTTAAATTATCATCCCATAATTTAATTATATTAAGATAATAATTATACTGGTGCTTAGGTTTTGAAAATAATGGATATACATTCAACCCCTCCCAGTACTTATCGTTACATCTAATATGACAAATTTTTTTCACGAAAATTTATGCGTTAATATATCCTTTCTAATTTGAGCTTCTGATTCAGCTTTAATCTTCCCTCCAGTTTTAATATCCTTTTTTATTATTTTTGGATGAATTAATCTCGCATCTCTTCTAGGAGATATTCTTTCAGCAGCTAAGTTGTAATTAAGTAACATCTGACCTTGTAGACAATGATCAGATTGAGAAATAAACCAATTATTGGTATTATTATTTTTTATATCTTTCGATAAGGTAAGAAAGTAATTTTCAAACCAATTACAATACATTATCTCTGCAGCATCTCGGTTACATATTAATGTCCAATCATTAAATGCTAATCTTTTATTATAGTCCTCAGTATGCTTAATCCAATGACATTCATTTTCCGGATCGTAGGCTGTTTTTATATGTTTTTCGAATGTTCCATTTTTGTGTTTTTGTATAATAGATCGTCTCTCAAACGATATATTATTTTTATAAAATCTAAACATACCTATGTTGTTATCTTTACCAACACTACCTGCTTTATCTTTACGTCTTTCTGTGAGATCTACATATCTAAGCGCTGTACATTTTAAATGAGGAACATTGAAGCATAAATCTGTATATAACTCTTCTTTTGCAGCATAATACTCTTCTTCACTTTCATATGTGTCTTTTGATTTATATACAATATCTGTTCTTACTTTAATAACTACATCATATTTAAAATCATTTTCTTTTTCGTATGATAAAATACGTCTAAAAGCCCATTTCATACTCTGATGTTGTCCGAATTTATATCTTAAATTTTCAATTGCACAGTTTATGCTTATTGGTAAATTTCGTTTATGTAATCTTATAAAATTTAATATATGATTACACGTTTCATCTAAATTTTCATAATCTTGTATAATTATGTTTCTCTGTGATGGTTTATTAGGAAGAACTGAATTGGGTAGTTTTTCTTCTACTAAATCATATATTTCTTTTTTATCATATATTTCTTCTTTACCGTTAGGTAGATACCCAATACTATTCCACCAATGAGCGAAATAATGTACTTCGTGACCAGGTAGGTCAAATTCATCCTTTATTAAATTAATAGTTTGTTTTAAAAACCTAGGTTGTCCAAACATTAATATTGCTATTTTCATATTTTTTTTATTCATTTTCACAGGAGCTGGTTGTGCCAACCCAACAGGTGCTGTCGGTGGAGGTCGTCTATCTGATGACTCTAAACTCCACTCTGTAAATCCTTTTATTCCTTTCTTCGGCATGCCTAAATGTTTATTTTATCTTTCATATGAGGCTTCATATAAAAAGTTTGTATTAATTCCTTATATTGTTCTTCTACTGGTATATCAGAATCCGCTAATACTCTAACATGAGGTCGGTTTAAAATAAATTCTTTAGTATGGTCATTAGCAATTTTTATAAATCGATTAGGAATAATCATTTCACCATAATGCTCAAAACCTAATTCTGCAGCACTTATACCATTTAACCCTAAAACTTCTCCGCATACGAGCTCCCCAGCCGCCCAATTATTATCTATACCGTTATCTATGAGGAATTGTTTAGATTTTTTAATTAAATGTATAATAGTGTTAACATATTGTTTCATACTTAATAACATTTCTGAACCAGATCCTACCATAAACCAGTCTTTCATGTGTAAGTATTGTGTTTCAGGGTTATATGTATGAGATTTTGTATTTTTACTATTCGATGTATGTAGCTTCTTCGTTATGCTCGATTTATGTGGCCTTGCTGTCATTTTGTTATTCGCATACTTAAATCTACTACAAAAAATTCTTTCCTTAGGTCCGTAGTTTGGTAACCCAGATTTATTTTTTACACCTACATCGTCTGAATGACATGATCCTTCCCAGATTTGCAAATCCCCGGTTCTACAGAAAATACCTTTATCTAAATTTTCTATTCTATTATAAAATAATTGTTTATCATTTAGGTAATCTGTTTTATTTTTATATAAGTCAGGAGTAACAAATAATACATCCGTTCTTAATCTAAAAATATAATCATATTCCTCTCCTTCTTCTTCTACCAACTTCGCTCCCTCTTGTAATGATACAAACTGACCAAGAAAATATGTTAAATTTTTCGGTTGTGTGACTTCAAAAATAGTCTTCCTTAAACGACTGGCGTGTCTCTGTATATTATCATTGTTAAGTGTTCGAACATTGTTTATAATATCTTCTATAGTATCTGTTGGTAGTAATTCTTTTTCTGGTGTACCGTGTTTTTCATCTAAAAATTTGTTTAATTCTTTTTTCTGTTTTTTTACTATACGGTATACATCATCGCATGTTTCTTCTAATATAGAATAATCAGAAAAGGAATAGTTTTTAGGTTTATAGGCATCTACTATATTTGCCTTGTCTGTATCGGTTAATTTATATTCTGGATCGTCAGTATTATACGCTATTTTATCCCAAAAGTGAAAGTAATAATCCGTAGTACTATTATCGAAAGTAGTTTCTTGTATAATACTCTTATAGCTTAAATCCCAAAATCGGGGTTGTCCAAATAATACTACTGCTAATTTCATGTTCTAAAGTCAGTCAAGTTTCCCCAATCATGTCTAGGGCTATCATATTCCTTGTTTATTATTTCTAGTAATTTTTTATGCTCCGGGTGTTTTGTATCAAAAATATTGTGCTCGTTAAACTGATCTTCTTTAAATGTACCCCAATTAAATATCCTAGATGTATAAGAATTAAAATTATGGTGTTCAGCTATTTTAATAAATTCAGGTATACTTTGATAGTTGTTTTTTTGTACACACATATCTAGTCTAACCCATGGTAATTGGAGAGATTTAATAAATTCTAAATTCTTCATCAATCGGTCCCAGTCTCCTCCTACTCTAACTTTATCGTAATGCTCTTTTATACCCGCATCTAAACTAATAATAGTTTTTATTTGTAAATTATGTATATTTTTTAATTTTGCCCATCTCTGTCGATCCCATAATACACCGTTTGTTTGTAGCATTAAGGTAATTTTTGGGTTTAGACGCGGGTTAATTTTTTTCATTAACTCAAAAAACGACGGTGATCCAAATGGGTCACCAGAACCCGTAATATTAAGAGTAACGTCATGAGGCTTACTATGAATCATTCTTAGTAATTTGTCGTTAACTCGTAACGCATGTTCATATTGACGGGGATAGTTTTTCTTGTTATAGAAAATTTTCTGCTTTCTACAGCTAGGACACTCTAAATTACAAGATCTATCATAACATAGATTAATAGTAGAAGGTAAGTCAGCTATATCTAAATCCCATTCTACAGTTTGTTGTAATTTAGTACCGTGTGATCCATTTAATACGTCTTCACGTTTTGGTAGTGATTTATTTTGAATCATAGGGCATTCCTCTTTATTACACATACTAAAAGACCCATCTAGAATACTACGACGAAACGCTTTACTAGCTTCGCTGTTCCATTCTTTAGCAAAATCTAAATCTGGTGTAATTTCTCCTATTTTATTAAGGTTTACCCAGCGCGGACAGCAGTTATATAATCCTTTTTCTTGTATTTCTAAAAAAGTCCATGGCCGGTCGCAAAACCTAGTTGAAAGATCATCTGACATGTATAATTAATTACAAGAATGAACACTTATTTCAATACTAATTATGACTGCAACTAAGACAACAAAGACTAAACCTAAAACAAAGAGAGCCGCCACAAAGGATGTTGATCCAGGTGACCTCAAGGATCCTCTTACTGATAGTATGTTCGAAAATGTAGATATTTTTTACAATGGATCTGCATATAAGCCCGGTAAAAAAGATATACAAGAAATCTCATTTTTAGGGACTAAGACAATTCAAGCAAAGGTTAAACCTAATCTTTCAGTTTTTTGGAATCCGTTAATTTGGGACTGGACTAAAGTACCTGATAAGGAAGCGTATGAAATAAAGTATAAGCGGAAGTGTCAAGCTATTTACTTTAAGGAAAAGGTTTTTCTTGTAGAAAAATCAAAGATTAAAAAGGGTATCGTTAATGATGAGTTTGTTGATACCGCCGAGCTTCCAATTGGTATTGTTGTTTATTGGTCCGCGGAAGCCGATACATGGGAAATGCTAGGTTATAAAGAAACTCTATTGCGATAGTTTTTTATTTTTTAAAAAATGCTCGACACACTATTTGATAAAATATATGTAGTGTGGGGTAGAGATCCTATGCGTAAAGAGTATATTAAGGATCATTTTAAAAAATGTAATATTGAAAACTATAAGTTCATTCGTAGTATCGTTCCAGATAACCTAACGGTTAAGGGTAAAAAAAATCGAAAATTTAGGTTTAAAAAATTATGGATGGAGGCGTCAGCTAAATATGACAATACACGTCATGTTTCTGGCTCTCCTCATCCAATATCTTTAGCTGAAATATGTTGTTCATATGGTCATCTTAAAGCATATAAAACAGCGATTGATGATAATGTAAATAATTTTCTTGTAATAGAAGATGACGCTATTGTTAATGAGGAATTATGTAACAATGCATTAGAGTGGAAGGAATATATACCTGATGACTGGGACATCATTCATTTTCATTCTTGGAGAGATTTCGAAGGAGTTCGTGAGCCGAACTTAAGTAAAAAAAGAAGGCAGTTTAATGATTATTTTTACATCGGTTATAGGGAACATGGTGGTACTGTTTGTTACGCTTTAACTATAGAAACAGCAAAGCATTTATTATGGAAATATTACCCTATAATCCTTCCATCCGACGGTATTACTGCATCGCTTTCTAATAATATTTTTGCTAGAAAATTTTATAATGCATATGTCTTTCGACCATTTCTATGCGACAATACAATATTTGAAAGTCAAATTGACAACGAAAAACAAATTAGCAAAAAGTATATGACACGTCCTCAGAGGTATAAACGGGACAATCACCAGGCAGGTTATTTTAAGTAGACTTTAAGAATATACTTTTCTCTTCATCTGAAGACACTGTCGTAGATAATGTATAACCTGCTGCTACTAATTTACTTTCTAGAATGCTGTCTGCTACTGTCGGTACAATAAAGATAGAATGTTCAGCATTAATATTTCCTATATTAGTAATTATTTGATCTACACCATTCCATTGATGTTGTAATACATCTTTACATATTAACATGTCATACGTATTACTGTTACTAAAAGTAGAAAGCATGAAATTTTGAGTTAGAAATGTATGTGTTGGGTGGTTGGTTTTATTTGTATTACATACAGTAGAGACCCAATCTATACCGGTATACGCTACTAAGGGATTTGCTTTTAATACTTGAGCTGTCCATTGCATATCGCCACACCCTACGTCAACCATACTAGAACAGTTATTAGTAGTTATAAAGTTTTTTATCCAAGTTATTAGTTCACCGCTATTAGCTACTGTACTACCTGGTCCGGAACCTTGTTCTTCCCAACCACCATTATCGTATATAAATTCCCAAGAAGATAAAACAACGTTATTTAAATCGAAAGGCCCGGTCGGTACCCATGGGGGTGTCTCTGACATATAAATATTTAATCACTGGATTTTCATTTTAAAGTAACATATACTATTTTTTACATTACCTGTGAATGCTATTTTTTACACACACCATTATGAAGACGAGTTTGTACGTGATACATTTAAAAAGCTTCGGAAGTTAAACCCTCAGTGGGATATTTATAGTATTGGTTTTAAAGGTAATAAATTACTACCAGGATCGTTAATTGCGAAAAAGGATAAATACCCTTCGAATTCTTGTATTGAGGGTGCCCTTCCAGTGGAATGGTCAGAAGCTGATTTATTATTTTGTGAAGCATATAGACATAAACCGAAGTATGATTATTATTTCTTCGTAGAATACGATACTATATTCAACATACCGGTTTTAGACTTTTTCGACATAGAAGGGGAAGATTTTCTAGGCTGTAATGTTGATAATAATCCAGGTCAAGCTTGGGTTTGGATTCAAAAGTTCGAAAGCTTTATAGATCAACATAGAGATGTCTCTATGTATGATGACGATTATGGTGCTGGTGGTCAGACTACATGTGTTAGTTTTAACAACAGTACATTAAAAAATTATAGAAATGAAATTATAAAAAACAAATATTTTTATGAGCATATGTTTAGTGAGTTAAGGTTGGGTACAGTCTTAAAAAAATATACTACTTTGAAAAACATACGATCTGATATTTCTGACTATGTAAGCTGGACTACTGATGATATAACTTATAATTTCAAGAAACCATATTTTTATCATCCAGGTGGTAATCGATGTGTTAACAGCAAACAGATGTCAAAAGATGAATACTACGGTAGAGCAGTAAAATGTTTAGATTCTGGTATTCATGTCCCGTGGACAAAAGAAGTAGAGAAAGTTGAAAAATCTGCCTCTTTTGCGAAAGATGAGATATATGATTTTACACGGTTTCGACCTCTTTAATTACAATATTAAATTTATTTCCCTTTATAATGTCGTTAGTGTTTTTTCTGTCTTTACCAAAGGATACATATAAGTTTTTATGTTGTGTGTTTTCCAATCTGCGCACTAATACGTCCGTCCATTTAAAATGAAATGCTTTGAAATTTGTTTCATATATTCCCGGTGTTGGTGACGGTGGTCGGTTCCAATACTCAGATGTATTATATCGTATTTTCACACCAGAGATTGACGCCTTTTCATCCCATATAATATCTTCTGATTTTGCTATCGCCTCTCTTTTTGGGTTCCATACAACATGATGGTGTCCTTGCTGGAATTCTACTTTCGCTTTAAATAATAAGAGCTTGTCAGTTAGTGGGTTTATAAAAAATTTTGTTATATTGGCTCGGATCGGGAATTGCATGAATAAATTTTCTGGGTATTGTACTTTATGTAAGACAAGATCTTTAGCAACGCAATCCATTAATTCACCTTGTAGTGCTTGATAGTTATTTTCTTCCAAATACTGTGCACATTCTTGTATTTTATCGAATGGACCGTAGTCGTTGAATTCATCTGGATCTGGTCTAATAACCCACTCCTCTGGATCCAGTTTATCACGCCAATTTAAGTATATTTTATGCGACTCTTTTATGTCATATTTTTTAGGGAGCAATTCTAAGGTGGTTATGTTATGACGGGAGTTTATATTTTTAAATTTTTCGAAGTTTTCCTTATATGAATCAACCCCGCATGGTATAATATTAAAGTGTTTACTTTTTATCCCTAAACTCTTGTAATGATCTATAAAATGTCTATATAAATTTAAATCTGGATATTCATCTTCATCTAAACAAATTATTGAAAATAACTGCACTTTCATGTTGATTATTTTTGCGGGTAATCTATAATATTTAGCATGATTTTAAAAGATATCGATATCTATGATGGAAATTTGATTCACGGTCGGTTTGCTTATAAATATTTTCGTAAAAAAACACTCCCAATTGGTAATATTATTGCGTTTCGTGCTCCAATGAAAGTAGAAACCGAGGGGATGATTGATAATGAAGACCTTCTTAACAATGATTTTATTTACTCTGATGACGCTGTCAATTTTTGTTGGGAGCTTCCTAATTTATGTCCTCTTGGGGCTGTTTTCTTTCAAAGATTATTTAACACACAAATTGCGAATTTGTTGTCGACGAAATATTTGAAGGCTCCCATCGAAGTTGATGGTGATGACTTAATCGTACATAAAGAATTTGAGCAACACGGCATTATACAACCAAAAGGTAAGTGTAGTGTTAGTATAACCTATTCAAAAGACAATGTTGCGATTGGTCACACGGCAATTAATGTGCTAGCTGGTCAAAAGGCACCATCTTTTGCGTTTTCCACTAATTTAACCGATAATCAAGTAGAGGAATTCATGAAAATTGTGGTGGATTTGTACTATTCCATGACGGATGACGCGTTTATTGCGACAACGAAATTAACACTATGAGGTTACGTACTGCGGTCAAATTTTTTTCGCAAAAACCCGGGGATTTCCCTATTTGGCGATTTGTAATTTTAGTTTTTTAGCTTACGACCGTAGTCCAAATTTTTTTTGCAAAAATTGGGAAAAAATCCTTATAGGGATTTCCAGATATGAAACAAGCGAATAATTTTTTTGATTTTGTAACTAATATTTTATTTGAACAAAGTAAAATTGATATAGACGTAACATCTGCGCAGATTTATTCTCCGTATATAGTTAACAGATATATTACATTTGCTGATGCTAGGTTTGTTCCATTAATAAACAATAGTGTTAATATGTATGGGTCTGTTTTTAGTATAAATGTTGATCATTATAATTTACTGCATTGTTTAATTCCAAAAACAAAAAGGAAATATATTAACTATACTAAAAAAATAAAAAAGGATAAAACCGCGTATGAAAGAGTGTGTAAACAATATGAATTGTCGCAAAGAGAGGTAGATTTGTATTCAGAAACATTTAAGATAAATATTAAAAAATATGAGTGAGAAAATAAAGAAAAAACATTACGACAAAGCATTAGATAAGTTAGATCTAACTGATAGTCAACGGGACGCTTTGGATCATGATGTAAAGCGTAGCTTAATCAATTTAGATACATATCAAGATACTGATACATTTAGTCTTCAAGGATATAAGTTGAGTAAGGTTATGGATGATATTGTTTTAGCACAATATGTAGACTTATCAAATGATGGTCGGTCTGTTATACGGAATGGTATACATATTCCATTATCTCAAGTTAAACGTACATGGCGATTAGCTAGGGTTATATTAGTAGGTCCTCGATGTGAATATTCATCTCCTGGCGATGTTGTTTGTTTTCCAGACGACAAGGGAATAAAGGTTGATAATTTACGAGTAGTAGGTTATGAGAATTCTCTTAGGGATTGTATATTTTTAAATGAACAACGTTTTTTCGGAATTTGTCAGGACTTAGAAGACGATGATAACCAGTCTAGCTAATCTTAAAGGTATATTATTAGATAAGGTATGTGAGGTAAAGTTTGTAAGACGGAACCCTAAACCTGGACGTCCAGCAACTAGACGAATGCTGTGCACTAATAATGTACAGCTTTTAAATTCCGTAGAGGGTCGTACTATTTTAAATTATGACCCACCGCGACAAGCTCCGAATTATAATCCTAATCAAGAGAATTTAATTATAGTTTGGGATATTATAATGCAAGATTATAGAACTATAAATTGCGACACAGTGGATTTAATTAGTACATTAGAAGCAGATGAAACATTTTGGGTATATATAAATGAAAAAATCGCACCTATGTCTGCAGGTGAGAAAATGGCCTTTATGAATACATGACGTACGAAGATATTAATAACACATTAAAAAAGTTATTACTTCACGATGTTAAGATTACATCGAAAAAACGTACTCTCGGTACTGGTCAAATTATGTTATATGATATAAAGGATTTTAATATTAAATTATTTTTTAATAATAATAAGAAAGTAGAGTTATTATATCCTTTTAATATTATTACTGAAAAGAAAATTATATATTTCGATTATACCTTACAACACATACATCGAGATGATATTATATGGAAAGCTCGACTTAACCGGTTGATCAAAAATAAACGTAACAAATATTACGACTTGCTTCTCTCTATAGAAATATTATAATATGTGAATGGGTATTAAAAACTTCCCGAAAGGATACACTCCATCCTCGAGTCAGCAGTATGCTATCCCTAATATACTTGATGCGTTTAAAGAGCACAAGTTTGTTGTTATGCAGGGACCTACTGGCTGCGGAAAAAGTTTTATTGCCAAAACAATAGCAAACGGATTACAAAAATTACCGTCAAGGTTATCAAAATTAGTTTCCGATTATAGAGCGTTTGAGACATCATGGGATAATGGTAAATTAGTTTATGAATATGCAGACGATTTTATTGATAAAAATTACGGCACATCGATATTAACAACAACAAAAGCATTACAAGATCAATACACTAAAGATTTTAAAGACATAAAACCTCTTAAAGGTAAAGGTTCATATGTTTGTAATTTAGATGATCGAAGTACTGCCGATGCTGCTCCATGTACTTTTAGTTCTAAACTAAAAAGAGAATGTTGGGATTGTAATAGGTGTGATTATTATGAAGCTAAAAATAAATCTATAACTGCAAAAATAAGTGTAGAAAATTATTCTAGCTTCTTTCACAAACCTGATCATTTAAAATATAGACAGCTTATTGTATGTGACGAGGCGTCGGAATTAGAAAATATAATTGTTAGTCGGTTTAGTTGTAGTATTGAATTGGGTAAATTAAACAGGTATAGTTTTAGTTTATTATATTCATCTAACAGAAAACGGTTTTATAATAATTTAATTAACTTACATCGTCAGTTAGAAGGTAGGTATGTTGAATTGCTCCGTATGCTTGAGAAGCATTCTGACACTATAAGTGATGCAGTAAAGAAAGAGTTTAAATTTATTGCAGATTTAAAGCGCGACTTATCTCTTATTATTGATACTTGGCAGCAATCTGAATATATTGTTAATAAGACTTCTATTTATAATAAAAAATATATACAATTAATACCTAAAAAGGTTGATGTATTAGCGCAGCATTTATTTAGATATGCTGATAAGGTACTTCTTATGTCTGCTACATTCGTCGATTATAGACGTGTTATGAGAAACTTAGGTATAGAAGAGCAAGATTTTAAATATATAGATTTACCTTCATCGTTTGATCCGAAACTGTCACCAATTGTATTTGGTACTATTCAACTTTCAAAAAAGAATATTGATAGATATTTTCCTAAAGTTGTTGAATGTGTAGATCAAATTTTAAAGGAGCATAAAGATGTAAAAGGTTTAATTCACACTCAGTCAAATGCTTTGACATTGAGATTAAAAAACGAATTAAAAAATGATAGGGTGTTATATCGTATAAGAGGTGATAAGGATAATATAGATATATTGACCGAGCATTCTGAAAGTTCGAAACCTACTGTATTAGCTAGCCCGTCGTTAAGTTTTGGGGTTGATTTGAAAGGTGATGCGGCTCGATTTTGTATTATTATTAAATGCCCATGGCCTGATTTAGGAGACATACGAGTAAAAGAAATGTCTAAAAATGATTATAAATGGTATACAAATAAAATGTTTACTACGTTTATTCAACAGTGTGGAAGATGTACGAGAGACGAAAATGACTATAGTACTACGTATGTCATTGACGCTGGTGGTATAAGAAAATTACTACCTGAATATAGAAGTTTATTGCCAGATTATTTTATAGACCGTTTTATTTAATAAATATTTATAATGAAAAACCGGTATTATGGTTTTGAACTAAAAGACATGATAAGGCAGTTTATTACTGCTTTTAA